>ERZ1034419.24-NODE-24-length-39158-cov-7.908191_pt1 | contig 39158 bp, 63 predicted proteins | sample MGYA00520531_ERZ1034419 | MGnify/ENA primary metagenome ERZ1034419 (study PRJEB33736, sample SAMEA104288485) | Azolla nilotica | place: Sudan | collected 1982 | study: EMG produced TPA metagenomics assembly of the PRJEB19522 data set (Is there foul play in the leaf... | reverse complement strand
GTGCCTCGGGCCGGACTCGAACCGGCACACCTTGCGGCGGGGGATTTTGAGTCCCGCACACAGCGCCGAGCTTGCCCAATAGGCATCGGTACGGCGGTCTGAATCTGTTCCGCTTCTGCCGCCGAATGCTTCCCAGCATGGCGCGCAAAAGCGGAACGCGTCAGCGGACCGGCTTGAGCTTCGCGGCGCGGGTCCGGTAGTGCCTGCGCGTGAGGGCGACGCTGCCGTGCTGGAGCAGCTGCGCCGCCTCCTCGTCGGTCTCCACCAAATCGCTGGCCATCTTGCGCATGTCGCGCAGGTACATGGCCCGGATGCCACGCAGCAATTCGTCATCGTTCGCCAGCCCGGCCTTGACCGCGGCGCGTGCGCGGGCCTCGTCCCAGCGGTCGCGCAGCATGCGCTGCGTCACCGGCCGGCCATCCGGGGTGGAGAGGAGCATCAGGTGATCCGCCTTGAGGGCTCGGCGCCGCCCCAGCAGGTCGGGCAGAACGGCCGACAGGCTCAGGTCGAAGTCGGCCTTCTTGCCTGTCTTGTTGGCCTTCAAGCGCAGCAGGTCGCCGGCCGGCAGCAGCACCTGGCGCGCATCGGTCAGGCGCATGCCGGTGGCGCTGGCGATGTCCATGCAGTCGCGCAGCGTCTGATCGGCCTCAGCGTAGACGGCGGCGAACAGCTCGGGAGTAACTTCGAACTCGCGCGGCTGCTCCTCGTTCTTCCAGCGGCTGCGCTCCATGCCGGCCGCCGGCCAGGGAAAACGGGTCATGCCTTCCAGGCGCGCCCAGTTCCAGATGATCGACAGCAGCGACATCTCGCGGTTCCCCTGGGTCTTGGCCGACCGTGCACGCAGGTAGGCCTTGAGCGCCGGCAGATCGATCTGATCCCAGGTAGCCTCACCGAACACCGGGCGCAGTTGCCGCAGGCTCTTGGTGTAGCCGCGCTTCGTCTCGGCGTTGGCATAGCTCGGCAGGCCGGATTCCTTGTCGGTCTCCCAGGCGCTGAACGCTTCCTCCAGCGTGCCGGCAATGCGCGGCGCTCGGTTGTGGATCTCGTCCCACTTCTTCAGCGCCTCGTCGAAGTCCGTGCCGAGCGGCACGTCAGGCTTCCCCTCGGGGCGCATGTCATAGAAGTAGTACGTCACCACGCGCCCGCTCTTGCGCTTGCGCGAGTGGTGCCGCAACCGTGGATGCTGTCCGGTCATTTCACCAGGGCGAGATTGATCCCGCGCGATGGTGCCACGGGCCGGCCGGACAGCCACTCGCGGCAGTGAAAGCGGGACACCAGCAGGCGGTTGCCGCGGCGCTTGGCCGGGAGACCCTGGCGCTTCAGCTCCGCCTCCTGCTCGTCCGGCTTGGCGCAGCCGGTCAGATCCTTGACCTCGGCCGCTGACAGAAATTCGCTGTCGAGCGTGAGCATGTTCAGGCCTCCTTGTTCGTGGGCTGGGGATGGAAAAGGGCGTCGCGACACTCAATCAGCAGGTCGCGCACGGCCTCGTGGTTCGCTAGCTCGGGGTTGAATAGGCCGCCGCCGGCCAAGTAGTCGGTGATGCGTTGCACGAGGTCTTGGCTCACGGCTGCTGCTCCTTCGCGGCTGCCAGGGCGTTCGACATTGCCGCATCGACGCGCGCATCCATGTCACGGCGGGTGCTCTCCATGTAGACGGATGGGTCGTCGGTGTCACGCAGCCACCGATACCGCGCCGCATCCCTTGCGTCGTTCGGCTCGGCGGCCGGCGCCTGGGCAAGGGCGGCGCGGGCACCTTCGCGGTTCACGCAGCGCAGTTGGCGCTTCACCACGTCCCACAGCTTGAGATAGGAGGCTTCGTCGGCGGTTTTGGGCAGCAGCCCGTGGTTCATCAGCGCGCCGATGAGCTGCTGCGCCTGGCCGAGCAACAGCGACTCAGCCACCTCGGGCACCACTCCCTCCCCAACCGTCATGGATTGGGCGGCGTGAGCCTCAATCTCGGCTTCAAGCTCCGCCCTGGCGGCTGCCACCTCTTCGGGGTGGGCGTCGAGGAACGCCTTCAGCGCTGGGTCCGTGTAGGGCTCGGCCTGCTGTGCCGGGGCGGCGGGGGAGGGCGCTGCGATGTACGCGAGGTTCAGGTCGAACAGATAGCAGCCGCTCATGTGCTCGCCACGGTCGAAGCGCATGGAGTGAGGGCATTCGCAGTGGGCCAGGGTCAGCACGTTGTCCACGGCTTCCATCAGGTCCAGGGTCGGCGCCACCTGGGCGCGCAGCCGCTCGTTCTCCTCTTTCAGCCGCGCGAAGTCGCCGGCCTTGTAGCTGTACTGAGCCGGGATGCCCTTCTCAAGCCTATGCATGAGGTTGGTAGGGCCGTAGCCCTCGGCGTCGCAATGGGCCTCCCAGTGCTGGTGGATTTCTTCGGCGGCTGCGACGCAGAGGGTTCGCAGGTTCTCGCCGTCTGCGCGCAGCCGCTCCAGCTCGGCCTCGACGGCGTTGATCGCCTCGGCCAGTGCGCCGCAGGCGTTGATGTTGGCGCGTCTCGCCGAGCCTCCGGCCAGCGGGTGTCCTACCGACTCAGCGGTACTGCACGCTTCAGACGCTGCATCGCGCAGCGTCTCGATGAGATCTGGTGTGGTCATGTGTTCTTCCCGGGGATTGAACGGTCAGGTGGAGCGCTCGCGGAGCCGGGCCATGCCCCGCTCGACGAACTCCAGTTCTTCAGGCGCTTCGACAGCGGCGCAAGGGCCGTCATGCCCGGCCTCGCGGGTGCAGCGCCACCCGGGCGGCGGAACCTGGCACACCTTGGCGTCGGCCTCCGCCGCTGCGTAGCCGGCGATGAATGCCTCTCGGGCATAGGCTCGCATCTCGTCGTCGCTGTAGTCGCAGTCCTGAGCGATGGCGAGGTAGCCGCACGCGCACGGCGGGTGCTTGTCTCGCGTGGCCGGTGTGAACGATGTGCCGCACTTGGTGCAGAAGGCCGCGCGGCGCTTCTGCGGCAGTGGTGGCAGGGTGTCGGTGCTCATGGTCAGACTCTCAAGCGAATGATGGGAACTCGGCGGAGGCCCGCGCCAGGGCGGTGCGGATCAGCGTCGCATCCTTGCAGTGGCTGACTTCCAGCGCCTGCATGTCGAGGTGGTCGTGAGCGACGCGCAGCGCCGCCAGGAAGTGGTCGCGCAGCAGCTCAGCGCGCACCGCTCGCGCCTGCATGGAACCCAGCTCGCAACCTTCCTCGTGATGCTCTTCGCCGCACATTGGGCAGTGCTGCGGCTCGGGGTCGGGCGGGGTGCCCCAGACCTCCCAGCTCATGCCAGCCCCCTGCGCACGGCTGCGCTGGCTTTCCAGACATCCCACCACTCTTGCGTCGGCTGATTCCGGTAGTCATCACCGTTGCGCTCCAGCATCTCGACAACAGCCCATTCGGCGCCGATGGCCCAGGCCTCAAACGCGGCGCGCTCGCCGTCCTCCGCGATGGCTGGCACGCCCGGCGCTGGGGTGTGCTGCATTGCCGCATCAACAGCCGCGTCCAGGCCTTCGCCGCTGTACTGGTTGACAATGCGCTCGTCGCAGCCTTCCCACCGCAGATAGCGGTAGCGCGCGGCGTTCGCAGTCAGCCGCTGAATCTGCGCCTTGATGTCCTTCGGAGACATCACCCGCAGGCCTAGGGCGTCCGTGACTTCGGAGCCGAACGTCACCCAGTCGCTGATACAGCCGTTGGCCGATTCGAGCTTTTGCGCCAGGCTGTCTCGCTGGCCCTCGGCTTTGTAGAGGTCGGCGCCCAGCGTGTGCAGGACGTGCGCCGCCTCGTCCAGCAGGTCGCAGGCGCCGAGTTCGTCGATGCCGCGGTACGTGTCGCGGAATTCACGCACGCGCTTGGTCAGGTCGATGATGTTGGTCATGTGCAGGCTTCGGGGATGGACTCAGCGCTCGTCGCTGACGGAAGACTTGCCGGACTGGTGGCGGCCCAGTTCGGAGATGCCGACACCGCTGACGCCGACGAACTCTTGGCCCGTCTTGGTGTCGGTGATGACGTAGATGCCGCGCTTTTCGCCGTAGGCCAGACCGTCCGAGAACACGCCGACGCGTTCCACCTTGAACCGGCCGGCTGCAAGCTCCTTCGGTCCAAGTTGCTTGCGTGGCGTGCTCAGCTCGGTGTCAGCCTCAAGGCGCGGGGTGCATGCGGTAAGGGTCGCCAGCAAGGCGACGGCTAGCAGGGGGCGATTCATGGTGTTCCTTGAGTTCGGGGGATGGGAAGGTCAGGCGACCTGGGCCGCGCGAAACAGCCGCTTCAGGCCGGGATGGCAGCGGATCGAGTCAGGCAGGTCGTTCCAGGCTGCGACGAGTTCGACGCGCTCGGGCGTGAGTTGCGCCGGGCATTGGCCGCCGCCGTGGTGGGCGTTGGGCTGGCCGCAGAGCCCGCACGGGCCGCCGATGCGCTCGGGCGGCGTCGCCAGCACCCGGCGCGTGGCCTGGGCGCGGAGGTGCGCCAGGTAATCGACCAGGGACGCCCGCTCAGCCGGAGTCAGGTTGTGGTCTTTGAACAGCTCGTCGAAGGTCATGGTGTTACCCGAGGCTTGGGGATACAAAAGTCAGGCGGCCGGCTCGCCGCACCAGCGGCACTGGCTCTCGCCGTTGGGACCATGCGGGCCGAAGCTGTGGCCGGTAGCGCCGTTGGCCGCGCACTCGTCAGGCTCACTGACACGGGATGGCGGCGGCGTGCCCTTACGCTGGTGTGGCGAGATACCCTGCATCCACAAGGCGGCTTCCAGGGCGTAGTTGTTCGGTTCGTCCATGTCGTTACCTCAGTTCCGGGGATTGGACTCAGGCCGTCCGCTCGTAGATGTGGAAGCAGAAAACCTGCTCGATGACGGGCTCGTCGTGGATGTACTCGCACTGCGGCTCTTGCGCGCCGATGTACTCGCCCCACTTGTGCCAGCGCCAGCCGCCATTAGCCGGCTCGTCGGCCTTGCGAATGGGCGTCAGCGTCACGACGAACTCACGACCCGGGGCCTCCAGCTCGGGGCACTTCTCCAGCAAGTTTTCAAGGCTGTCGCAAACACCGTAGCTGCCAACGCTGGTGTTGGGGTATCGCTCGTAGTTGCTCAGAAAGTGCGAGCTGCCAAAGTGACCGATCTGATAGACGCCGGGGCGCAGCTCGCGTTTGTCGCCGGATCGGCCGCTGATTGCGGCAAGCATTGCAAAGATGGGATCGCTGCCGGCTGCGAGCACGGCGGGTTCGTGGATAAGCATTGGTGTTCCTATCGGTAGTTCCAAAGGGTGGGAATCAGGCGCGCACCAGGTAGGCGTGCTCCCAGGTGGCCGGGTCGCCAGCGAGTCCGGCGCGAGACGGGTGCGGGTCGAACACGATCTGGCCGTTGCGCCCGACTACGGCATGCGTGACGCCATTGCCCCGTGGCGACGGGCCGCTGATCTCGTGGAACACGTCGCCGTCATCGCCGAAGAAGCCGCCGCCGGTGCGCGACGGGATCACGAGATAGACGAAGCCATGCGACCGGCAGAAGCGCTGAAGCGACTCCCAGTATTCGGTGGCGTCCCCGTTCGCGTCCTGCAAGAAGTGCGGCACCTGCTCAATGGGCAGCTCCAGCAGCGATGCGATGACGGCGCGCTGGCAGTCGCCGTGCTGGCCGATCTCGGGGCGGTGGACAAACTGTTGATCTACGGGCTTCATGGTCAAAACTTCCGAACGAATGCAGAGAGGCGGAAGCGGCGCACCAGGCGCACGCGGCGGTTGTAGAGGCACCCGCTGCGCGTCTTGTGCCGGCTGGCGTGGCCTTGCAGCAGCATCAGCAGCCCGCCGACATCGCGCGGCCACAGGACAGCGATGCGTCGGCACTTGCCCGGCGTGGCGCCATAGCGGCGCTGCAGAAGCTGGTCGCGGGCTGGGGTCAGGTAGCGGTCCATACTCGTCGCTCGGGTAGGGGATCAGTCCGCAAAGCGCGGATCGTTGGCCGCCTGCTTCTGCTCTGCCTGAATGGGCAGCGCAGGAATGCCGAGGGGGAAGAACATGGCTATTGCTCCGGTGAACATCAACGCATGCCGGCCAGCGCCGGCAGGGTGTTGAGGCTCAGTCGTCGATTTCGAGCGCGTCGACCTCGGCGTGTGCTTCAGCGAACAGGTCGCCCGCGTCCTTGTCGGCGTCGGGATGGTCAGCGTCGAACGCAGCCTGCGTGCCGTCGATGGCCTCGCTTGTGTCCGGCGGCGCCAGCTCTTCGACCACGATCTCCTGGCCCTCCAGCGCGCACAGTGCGCCTACCATCTCGGGCGTGATCTGGCGGTTGCTGTTGAGGCTGAAGCGAATCGGCGACGTGCCGCCTTCCTTCGCCTCGGCCTCGAACTTGGAAAGCGTGCAGCTGTACAGCTCCAGCGCCGTGCTGTCGTCGATGCCGTGCGCGATGCGCAGCGTGTAGCCGCTGAACTCCAGCTTGGGCACCTTCACCGGCATGGCCAAGTCAGGGCAGCGGCGCCACTTCTTGGCAGGCGGGATGCCGTCGAGCATCTCCTGCGGCACGGCTTCGGGCGGAACCCAGAACAGCACGTCTTGCAGGCCATCGGCGAGCTGGTTCAACGCCGCGTTGTCGGTCGGCCACCACTCCAGGCGCAGGCTGATGGCCTGCACGGCGGTCGTGCCGTGCATTTCCTTGTGGGGCGTGGTCTTTACGACCTTGAGCCGGCTGTCGGCGGGGATGTCGAACGTCTTCATGCGGGCCTTTCTGGGCGGTGGGGAAAGAAAGCGGGCGAGCCGTCAGGCTGCGTCGTGGGAATCAGGGAGGGAGGAGGACATGGGACCCACGACGACGCACCCGGGGAAGGGGTTAGGCCGGGAACCGGGCGTCGAACGCCGCCTGCAGCTCGGCCAGGTCAGCCGGGCCCAGCGTGGTGCTGGCCTCGTCGAGTACTAGCTGCGCACCCTCGGCGCTGGCCGCGGTGTCGATCTGGCTGCGGTAGTGCTCCAGCGTGCCGGTGGCGGGCTTGGCCTGGGCCTTCAGCGCGGCTGCACGGGCGCGGTATGCGTCCTGCGCAGCTGCAATGTCTGCCTCGCGTCGCAGCGTGCTGGCCAGGGCCTTGGCCGCGTCCATGCCGGCTTTGTTCTTCGCGTCGGCAATCGCCTGCAGCACGTCGGCCAGCGCCGGGCCGGCGTCAACTTCCAGGCGCTGCACGGTGTAGAGCGTCTTCTTGCCGCGGGTGGCCGTCAGCGAGACTTTCAGCCCCTTGTCGATGTCCGACACGTGGCTGATGCGGATGCCGCCCACCTCGTCGCCGCCGAACTTCACCGACGGGTCGCAGTACAGCGTCATGCTGCGGCCGGCCCAGTGCAGGCCGTTCTCACCCCAGGCGAACACCAGCAGCTTGCGCATGGTCTTGCAGGGCTTGAAGGGCCGGCCGTTCTCGCCCTCGTAGTGCACCGTCACCGGCTGCTCGGGGCTGTTGCTGACGTCGACGCGCGTCACGGTGATGGTCATCGAGCCGCCCAGCAGCTGCTCGGCGTTCAGCTGGTCCGACTTCGGGACGATGGTCGGGCGCAGGTCTTCCACGGTTGCATTCATTGCTCAAACTCCACTTCAACTTCGCCGACGGTCTTGCACCAGGCCGGCAGGTCAATCAATCGCTGATCGGGGGCATAGGCGGGCCACACGCCGCTGCGCTGGCACTGCGCGAACTCGCGCAGCAGGTCGGCCACTTCTTCAAGGCCCTGCTGCAGCGCGTCGTCCACCAGGCGGTAGGGCGTGGCCAGGATCGGCGGCACGGACGACACGACAGCGAAAACGAAGTCGTCGACCGGCTGGCCGGTGATGACTTGGTAGCCGCGGCGGTAGTGCGCCTCCTGGCGGTAGAGGCCCAGGCGACCCAGCGCGCGCTGCACGCCGGCCGGGGTGTCGTCGGCCATGCTCTTCAAGTCGAGCATCTGCACGCGGCCGTCAGCCTTGCGGCGGATGTGGTCGGGCCGGGCTTTGCAGTAGACGCCGGTCTCGGGGTCCACCCAGAACATGGACACCTCGCTGTGGCCGGTGCTGAAGGCCTCGGCCAGCTCGGCGCAGTCCTTGATGGCCTGCAGCTGCTTCTGCGTGGTGGCGTAGTCGTCGGCCGGCACGATGGCGCGCTTGGTGTTGCTGGCCTCGAACATGCGCCACCAGTCCATGGCGGCTTGGCTGTCGGCGCTGGGGTTCTTGGCCTTCCACTGCGATACCGACGGGCGGCGCGGCGCATCCTCGGGCACGATCACGTAGCGCTCGGCCAGGGCGTGCGGCTCCAGCTGCGCGCAGTGCACCAGCGAGCCGCACAGCATGGCCCGGGTCTGCTTCATCTCGACGCGGTTGCGCCAGTGCCAGGGAGAGCGGGCCAGGTGCTTCATGCCTGAGGCGCTGAATGCGTCGACGGCGTGGTAATCCTCGAAGCTCATGTCGAGGACGATGCCCATGGGGCGGGTTTCGGGGCGGGCGTTCATCAGATCGCTCCTGCATCAAAGACGGCGCCGAGCACATAGCAGGCGACCACAAAGGCCGCCATGCAGCAGCCGGCGAAGGTGGTGGGACGCGCGACGACGTGGCGTTCGAGCGGGAATCCGAGCAGCACCAGGGGCTCACGCATGGCTGCTCTCCAAATCGTTGACTTGTCGCTTGAGGCTGTCGATTTCTGCCTCTGCATCGTCAAGCTCTGCAGCAAGACCTTCGATCTGGTGTTCTGCTTGGCGGCGCATGTCCTCGTTCGTCGAGCGTGTTTCCTCGAAAACGTCTTCGAGATCGCCGTACAGGTCGTCCGAGTAGCGTGAGGCCCATTCGCGGCGGCTCTCTGCGCTCATCAACGGGCACGCTTCCTCAAGAAAGTTGTCGATGGCCCGCTCAATGACGGCTTTCGCGCCATCGATGGCCCTGTCGATTCGCGGGCAGGTATTTGGGAAGTCGAAGACCGCGCGCTTGCTCATGCTGGCGCCCTCAGGTAGAGCGCCAAGCACAGGGCGCAGATCGTGGCGCCCAGCGCGATGGCCAAGAACGCGATAACGTGGCGCTGGCGCTTGTGAGGGTCGGGCAGCTGGCACGCATCCGGCGCCGGGCAGTTGCCGCCGCACGATCCGCACAGGCCCGCGGTGTCGTCCACGGCCAGGCTCTGCTCGCGCGTCAGCACGATCTGGCGCTTGCGCCAGCAGGCGGCATCCAGCTCGTGCTCGTCGAGCGGGCCGGCGCCAGGGAGGTCTTGGTGGGGCCAGCAGGTCATGACGGCACCTCAAGGCTGCGGATGTACTGGTGCGCTGCGCTGTTGGGGTCTTGCCAGCGACCATTCAGCTTGTGCTGCTTCATGAACTGCTCGGCGGCGGCTTCCAAGTTCGCGAACCATGCGCCATCGGGCAAGTCGTCGTTGTCGTGCGCTGCCATGTGCGCAAAGAACTTCGGGCGCAAACGCACAGGGATTGGGTTGTTCAGGCTCATGCCGCCTCCCGCATGTCCGCAGCCTCGTCGGCCGCAATCTCACCAGCACGCGCGCTGGCGGCGCGCTCGATCTGCTCGGCCCGGGTCGCCAGATAGCGCTCGGTGATGGCGTCCATCGCCATCGTGCGCACCGCGGCCGGCTGGCCCGGGTCCATACCGATGTAGAGCAGGTCCGCGGTCGGCAGCTTGGCGTCGATCAGCGACAGCAGCTTGCCGGTGCTCAGGTGCAGACGGATGGTCGTCACGGTGCCGTACATGCACTGCGCGCCCAGCCAGTCGGCGAAGGTGTCGGCGTCGCGCAGCGCGGCGTCTCGGGCCTCGTCGCGGGCGGCGTCAATGTGGCGTTGTTGGATGTCCATGGCCGCCCTCACTTGCACGCGTTCGGGTTGGCCGCGCAATTCACCGTGGGGGTGGGCTGCGGTTCTTCATCGGTTCCACCGCCGCCGCAGCCGGCCAGCACGAGGCTGGCGGCAGCGAGGAGGGCGGAGACTGCCGTGGCAATCGTGGTGCGCATGTCAGGCCTCCTCAGGCTTCAACGCAAGCAGCGCCAAAGTTCTTGATCGCACGAGCCTTGGCGCTGGCCAGGTACTTGGCGACCCAGGCGTCACGGGCGCGGATTGCCGAGATCTCGTCGCCGTTGTCGGCAATGCGAAAGCGGCCCACGGCGCCAGTGATCGGGCCGAAATGCTGACCGGAGCGAGTGGCAAAACCCCAAGCGGTCAAGTACGTCCCGGGCTTGATGTCTTCGTAGAAACAGCCGGTCGGGTCAGCCTGTTCGACAAACACTTGAGTCGTGAAACGAAGCCCGGCGCCGACTGCGCGGCCCTTGTAGTCCTTCACGCCGAAATCCGTGTACTCGGTTCCGGTGTGGATGGTTTCAGTGCAAATGGTGCGCATGTCCTGCTCCTGTGTTGGTGTGCAGTCATTAGACATGCGTGTCCAACGTTTGGCAAGACATAGATGTCCAACTGAGGCCAAAAAAAGGGTCAAAACCGATTAGTGGTTTCCCTAATGCGTGTCGGGTTTGGCACCCGCGCGACAGCTACTCGCGGCCGGATCTTTCGCGGTCGCGCTGGCGTATCCAGCAGTAGGCACCGACAGCAACGACCGCCAGCCAGGCGCACACTTCCCAGAGGCGCCAGCGAGATAGGGCCCAGAGGATGGGCCAGACGAGAAAGGCGGGGAAGACGAAGACGGCCACCAGGCCCTCGACGTCTTCTCGCTTCATGAGTGCGCCAGTAGGCCCTTCAGTCGCGACAGCAGCTCGCGGTCTGACTTGGTGAGCGGCGGCTCCAGCAATGTCCCAGGCTCGAAGTCGGGCAGCAACAGCTGCCAGGCCGGGACCCCACAAGCGTTGGCGATCTCGTCGATCTTCTCCAACGTGGTGTTGTGGTCGCCTTCGGTGATCCGCTCAATCATGCGCACGTTTAGCCCCCTTGCCATCGCCCACGCGCGCACCGATTCATCGCCGATCAGCTTGCGCACGTTGCGAGTGAGTATTGCACGGGGGGTCAGAGGGTCCACGGCGCAGAGTGTCGCAGTCGGAAATTCGGGGTGCTGGACATAAAAATCCAGCTTCGCGGCTTGCGCGTTGGACATAGATGTCTCAGAATCGCGGCCCATGCGCACCCTTACAGCCCTCCGCCGCGACCTGAAGCGGGCCAATGTCGAAGACGTTGCCAAGCTCGCCGGGGTCTCCACCAAGACGCTCTATCGCATCCGCCAGCGCACCGACTACGCGCCTGGTCTTGATGTGGCCGAGCGAATCAGCGCCGCGCTGGACCGCGTGAAGCTGGGCCCAGTTGCGGTCGAGCAGCCTGCTCCCGCCCAGGCCTGAGCCATGTCTCCCTGCCGCGCCCGTAACCGGATTAACGCGGGCGCGTTCGCCCGGGGTCGCCATGCCCCGGGCGCTTTCTTTTCTGGTGTCTGTGGTGGTCATGTCGCCATGTTCGGCAAACCGCAATCCACACGCATCCACCTTGTTTGGACCGGTTTGGAAAGCCATGAACGAATCGTTCAATGACGCGCTCATCGAGTGCGTGAAAGCCTGCGGCGGCTCCAAGGCCGTCGGCGTCGCCCTGTGGCCTGCCAAGGGCGTGGAAGCCGCGCAGCGCCAGCTGCTGGCCTGCCTGAACCCTGATCGAAACGAGAAACTCGGGCCCGACGAGGTGCTGCACGTCATGCGCCTGGCCCGCGCCAGGGGCTGCCATGTCGCCATGGGTCATCTGGCCGCGGTGCTGGGCTATGCCGAGCCGGTGCCGGTCGACCCGCTCGACGAGAAGGCCGAGCTGCAGCGCAAGTTCATCGAGGCCACGCGCGAGCTGCAGGCCATGGCGGCGCGCATTGGTGAGCTGGGGGCCGCATGACGCGTCCGGCGTTCCAGTTCTACCCGGGCGACTGGCGCAAGGACGTGCAGCTGCGTTCCTGCTCGGTGGCAGCCCGGGGCCTGTGGATCGACCTGATGTGCGTCATGCACTCCTGCGAGCCCTACGGGCACCTGGCGCTGAACGGCAAGCCCATGACGCCCGCCAACATCAGCGGGCAGACCGGCGTTCCTGCCGCCCAGGTGCGCAAGCTGCTGGACGAACTCATTGAGAACGGCGTGGCTCGCATCAATGCTGAGGGCCTGGTCTACAGCAAGCGCATGGTGAACGACGAGCGTATCCGAAACGCTCGCGCAGAGGGTGGCAAGGCGGGTGCAGAGCACGGTTCCAAGGGCGCCGAGCACGGCAGCAAAGGGGGCAGGCCAAAGGCTGACAAGGGGGGTTCGGAAACCCCCCTTCAGTTGACCTTAGAACCCCCCCCTTCTTCTTCTTCTTCTTCTTCATCTTCTTCTTCACAACCTTCGGTTGTAGTTGGCGGAGCCGCGCCCAGCGCTGCCCCGTCACCAGCACCTGAGCCGGCCCCGCCCTTCGACGGGAACAACGCCGAAACGCTCAACGGCAAGGCCGTCGTGACCCTGGCCACGAACTGGGACCTGCCCGAGCAGTGGGGGCTCGATGCCGAGGCCCTCGGGTGGCAGCCGCGCGACGTGCTGCGAGAGGCCGAGAAATTCCGCCAGTACTGGACCGCGGGTCGCGGCACTGGCACGCGCCGCAGCGTCAAGGGCTGGCGGCAAACCTGGTCGAACTGGCTCGAAAAAGCCGCGAGGGATCGTCGATGAGCAGCTACCGCAACCGGGCCGACCAACGGGTCGCCGATGACGTCAACGCAAGCCGGCACCTCATGTGCGCGGCGGCCGGCTGCCCCCTGCGGTGGTCGGTGGACTTCGGCACGCCGCTGTGCAGCGCGCACGCCGGCAAGGACCCGCTGCAGTGGCCGGCCATCACGCAGCGCGTGCTCGACGCCGAACTCGCCGAGGCCGTGCAGCGTGACCAGCCCAAGCCCCAGGCCCAGGTGCGTCACTTCACGGCCGCGGACAAGCGCGCCGTCGGCCAGAAGCTGCGCCAGGCGCTGCGCGCCAACGGTGGCCGCAAGTGGGCCGAGCGACTGCAGGAGCGCGAGCAGCGCGGAGAGCACCTGACCGACGCGCAGCGCGCCATGTGGCGCCAGGCGCTGGGCCGCAACTTGGCCAACCACGACGACGAGGCATTCGCATGAGCACGCAAGCCTGCATGGGTGGCTGGTGCACCAAGCGCCAGCACTGCGCCAACTACCACGCCGAGAACCGCGACGAGCCCGAGGAGCGCCTGTGCGTCCCAGGCCAAGACGGCGTGGGCCTGTCGCACCCGATCCGATTTCACAAGCCCGCCGGGAGCTGGGAGCGCGAACCGTCAGCGCTGCTCAAGACGCCCGGTCCGTGGGAATTCCTGGCCTGACCTACCGGAGACCGACCATGACCAAGCCGAAGCAGATCCATGTCCCGAAGCAGCAGCGGCTGCAGCAAATCGTCGACCTACTCACGCCCGAGGGCATCACGAACGCCGACATCGTGCGGCTGCTCGGGTTCACAGCTCGACAGCGCCCCTCGGTGCTGCTGCGCGAACTGAAGGCCCAGGGGCGCGTGTTCGGCTTCGGTGTCGGCACCTACCCGGAGAGGTTCTTTGCCAATGCCGCGCTGTGCGACGCGTACCGCGAGCGGCTGCTGGCCGAGATCCGCGAGCGCAGGGCAGAGGCATGCCGACGCGCGCAGCAGCGGTATCGCGAGAGCGGCGGCAAGCACGCCGTGAACAAGCGCCGCAGCGCCGAGGCCGCAGCAGCCAAGGCGGAGACGGCCAAGAAGCGCAAGGCCACGCGCATCCAGTCGCTCAAGGTCATCACCAAGGCCGCGGGCTACATGGCCAAGGACGGCAGCATTGCGATGCCGGCCCCGGTGCGAATCGGCGCTGCTCCTCGCGTTGACCTGCCGATCATCATCCCCGAGGGCCTGCAGATTCAGCGCGCACCGACCCCGCCTGATCGCTGGGCCGTCAGCAACCCCGCGCCCGTCGTCAGTTCGAGCGAGTGCAGGGCTTGGGCGAAGGCGGTGACAGCATGAGCGCGCGCCTAACTCAGATATTCGCGCGCCCGCGCACGCGGTTTTGCGCCAACTGCCAGGAGGGCCAGGGCCGCGTGTGCGCGTGCCGTGTGCGCCAGGCTCAGCAGCGCATCCCGACGCCCGTGCTGATGCTGCTGATCTACGGCGCCAGCGTGGCTCTGATGCTGGGCCTGGGTGCGTGGCTGTGGGGGTGGGCATGATTCGGCTCACGCTCCCCTACCCGATCAGCGCGAACCGCTACTGGCGCAGCTTCACGGCCGGCAAGCGCGCCATCGTGACCATCAGCCGCGAGGCCGAGGAGTACAAGAACCGCGTCAACCTGCTGTGCTGGCAGGCTGGCGTGCGCGAGCCGATCACGGGCCGCGTGGCCATCACCGTGCGCCTGTTCCCGCACCGGCCGCTGGACTGGCAGAAGCGCCAGCGCCAGCTCGGCGCAGCGTGGGACGACGGTGTGCAGTGCCTCGACCTGGACAACGCGAACAAGGTGCTGCTGGACGCGCTCAAGGGCGTGGCCATCGACGACGACAAGTGGGTGCGTCGGCTGGTGGCCGAGCGCATGGAGCCGGACGGCGAGGCGCGCGTCGAGGTCGAGATCGTGGCGCTGGGCGTGGAGCAGCGCCAGGCGGATCTGCTGGGGGTGGCGGCGTGACCTGCCCCGACTGCACCCAAGCCCAGGCCGCAGAGTGGCACGGCTTCAGCGCCCGCTGCCAGGGCTGCATTGCCCGCGGCCTGGCCCGCATCTTCCTTCGCCGCGGTGAGCGTGGCCGGCGCCTGCGCATGGCGTGCGAGCAGGCCGGCGTGACGGTGCAGCAGGTCAGCCAGGCCTGGGCGGTGGATGCGAGCAACCAGGAGAAGACCGATGTGGGTTCCGTTTAAGCGAGTGTTTTCATTTGACCCCGCGTATCAGCATCAGCGCCTGCTTCCACTCGGCGTGTTTGTAGATCTGCCACCGAAGCCGCGCATCTGGTATGTCCGCGGGAAGTGGTTCTGCGGCGTCAAGAAACACCGTTTCCAGGATGGCTCGACCATGTGCGCGCCACCAGTTGGTGCAGGGCACACACCATCTGCTTCCTACGCCGACTGGCTCATTCAACGACGGCGCGAGCAATGACCGTCATCTGCAAGCCCCTCGGCCGCGGCAACTGGCACCCGCTGCGGCTGACCTACGCAGGCCCGCAGATGGCGCCGTTCGTCGTCCGCGTGGGCGAGGTGTTCCAACTGGCCGGCATCAGCTGGCGCGTGTGTGAGGTGACAGCGTGAATCCCTTCCTGACCGACGAGCGCTGGGGCGTGGACTGGGTGCGCGTCATCGCCAACATCCGCGCCACCGGCCTGAGCCATGCGTCGATTGCGGCCCGGGTGTTCGTGGCCAAGGGCAGCATCGACGCCTACGGGTCCGAGGACATGCGCCAGCGGCCCGAGCACTCGACCGGCGAGCGGCTGATTGCGCTCTGGTGCGAGGTGCTGGGCTACGCGCGGGCCGACCTGCCGATGTACCGGCGCGGCATCAGCGTGTCGGAGATGCTGCGCTCCAGCAGGTAGGCGCGCCGGGATTCCGGCCTGGGGCCACCGGGACATTGCGCGGGCACAAACCCGCCCTCCCGGAGCCCTCCCCATGGCCAAGAAGCCCGTTCAAGTCCCCGGCGCCGCGCCCGTCGAAGAACTCCCCACCACCACGCAGACCGAGGACGCAGGCCTGCCCAATGCCGTCGATGTCGACGCCCGGTTCCTCAAGGGCCCGGTGCTGACGCGCCAGGGCTACGTGGTGCCCGATGAGCACTGGCAGAAGGCCAACCGCGCCGCCTTCGACGCCCACTGGGCCGCGAAGGGCTGACCATGTGCAACCCGATTGCGCTCGCGCTCGGGGCGGTGGCGGGGACGACCATCTACCAAACCCAGCAGGCCCGCAAGTCTGCGAAGGAAGCCGCAGCCGCGCAGGCTGCAGCACAGGGCGACCCGGCCGCCGAACGCGCCAAGGCTGAGGCCGACGCTGCGCAGGCTGCCAACGCCCAGCTGGCCGACGCCAACCGCCGCCGCCGCGAGCAGCAGTCGCTGCTGTCCAAGGGTGCTGCGCCCACGTTCACGCTGGGCGACTCCACCGCAGACCCTGGCGCCGGCTCGCTGACCAGCCCGACCACGGCGAACAACCGGTCGACCATGGCCAAGGTGACGCAGACGCTCCTGAGCCGCGGCACGCCCACCGGTCCGATGTCCTACGGTGGCGGCGGTGGCCGCACCTACAGCAACCAGGCGGCCCTGTGAGCGAAACCGCGTCCCTGATCCTCCGTCGCCTGGCCATGATGAAGGCCGAGCGCCAGAAGCATGAGCACGTCGCCCGCGAGTGCCTGGAGGTCTGCTACCCCGAGCTGGCCGACGGCCTGAGCGGCAACAACGTCGACGCCACGAACGCGCAGCACAAGAAGGCTGAGCAGCTCGACAGCACCGCGGCCGACTCGGTGCGCATGCTGGCCTCGCAGGTCATGGGCGGCATGACGCCGGCCAATGCCGTGTGGCCCGCGTTCGATGTGGGTGATGAGACCGACGAGGAGCAGCGCTGGCTCGACCACGCCGCCGAGCGAGTCTGGGAAGGCATCCACGGCGCGAACTACGACGCGGCCAAGTACGAAGCCCTGCTGTACGTGATGTGCGCCGGCTGGATGGTGCTGTTCATCGACGAGGACGGCGACCAGCTGATGTTCCAGCAGTTCCCAATCGGGCAGTGCTACCTCGCGGCATCGCGCCCGGGCGGTCCGCTGGACATCCTGTATCGTTGCTTCAAGCTCACCGCCGAGCAGGCCGTCAGCGAGTACGGCAACAAGGTCAGCGAGAAGGTCCGCAACGACGCCCGCGACAAGCCGGACGCCATGCACGAGTTTGTGCACGCCATCTACCCGCGAACCGAGTACACGCCCGGCTCGAAGCTGCCGCGCAATCTGCCCTTCGCCTCATGCCACATCGAGGTGAGCACCAAGGGCCTGCTGCGTGAGAGCGGCTACCACGAGCAGCCATTCGTGGCCCCGCGCTGGAAGCAGATCCCGGGCAGCAGCTACGCCACCGGCCCGGTGTCCGATGCGCTGCCGACGATCCGCCGGCTGAACGAGCTGCTGAAGCTGGAGACCGTGTCCCTGGCCCGTGCTGCTGCCGGCGTCTACGTGGCCGAAGATGACGGCGTGCTGAACCCGCGCACGGTGCGCGTGCGTGGTGGGACGGTCATCGTCGCCAGCTCGGTGAACTCCATCAAGGAACTGCCGACCGGGGCCGACTTCAACGTCACGTTCTCCAAGGCCGACGGCATGCGCGCCGAGATTCGCAAGGTGCTGATGGCCGACCAGCTGCAGCCCCAAGACGGTCCGGCCATGACGGCGACCGAGGTGCACGTCCGCGTCGCGCTGATCCGCCAGCTGCTGGGCCCGCTGTATGGCCGCTTCCAGGCTGAAGACCTGGCGCCCACCGTGCAGCGCGTGTTCGGCCTGCTGTACCGCCGCGGCCGTCCCGAGATCGGCGGCAGGCCCGGCAAGGTCTACATCGACGACATGCCCGAGTCTTTGCAAACGGCCGAGTACCGCGTCCGCTTCGACAACCCGCTTGCCCGTGCTCAGCGACTCGAAGAGGTCACGGCCATCGAGCGCACGGTGATGCTGGCCGGAACGATGGCCGCTCAAGGCAAGGGCGAGGTGCTCGACCTGATCGACGGCGACGAGGGCCTGCGCCTGGCCGCCAAGGGTCTGGGCGCGCCGGCCAAGCTACTGCGCGACGTCAAGGCGCTGCAGGCCTTCCGCGACCAGCGCGCCGAGGCCCAGCAGCAGCAGGCCCAGGCCACGCAGCAAAACGAACTTCAAACGATGGCCGCAGACGCTGCGTTCAAGCAGTCGGCCGCGGCGTAGGAGAGAACCATGGTCATGCGCATATCCGGCCCGCCGTGGGTCGTCGACATCCCACCGAACGGCAACGTGCTCACGCTGCACAACTCCAGCCCGAACAGCACGTTGAACGACACAAGTGGCGGCGCTGGTGTGGCGGCCACGCCCTTCCCGGTGCCCTACACCATCAAGGGCGGCGTGATGCAGCCGGCGTCGGCCATTCGCATGTGGGGCGGCATCGACTGGGCCGGCCCGGCCAACAGCAAGAACATCATCGTGAAGGTCGGCCCGGCGTCGGGCGACTGGAACAGCGCGTCGAGCGTGTACAGCGGTCAATCAGGCCTGTCCACGCCGCTGTTCTCGACGGTGGGTCTGCTGCTCTGGGGCGACAACGCCACCAATGCGCAGCGCGGCAACCCTGCCAACACGGTGCACTTCATGAACGCGTCGAACGCGTCGGTGGCCGGGCAGACGACGCTCGACACCACGATGGACTGGAACATCTGGATCGGCATCCAGTTCGGCACGCTCAACGGCGGCAACACCGCGACGCTGCGTCACGTCATCATCGAGCACGTGCCGGCGCCATGAGCTTCTCCTTGACCACGCCTCCGGCTGCTGGTGCGACGACCGCCAGCATCCCCGCGTCACGCGCCTCGGTGCAGACCGGCGTGACCACGCTCACGGCCTACGACGACAGCGACCTGTTCTCGACCAGCATCCCCGCGGCGCTGGGCACGAACCTGCTGTCGACACCGGTCAAGCTCGACGAGAAGTTCGTGGGCGTGCATGTGCCGGCAGCGTCGGCCTATCTCTACCCGGGCGGCTGGAATCGCAGCCACGATATGGCTCCGCGGTGGAACCAGATGAACCCCTCGTCGGGGGTGTTTGTGGATGCCGGGCTCGGCGCGTGGCTCGATGCCTGCAAGGCGGCACAACAGGAGACGGTCTACACCATCTTCGGCACTCCCACCTGGGCCAGCGCACGGCCCGCAGAAACAGGCGACCCATACGGCACGCTGGGCGCTATCGCAGAGCCCACCAGCATGGCCACGCTCTCGGCGTTCGTCACCTGGCTGATGCAGACCTACGGCTCACGCATCGATTACCTGGAAATCTGGAACGAGCCGAAATACTCCACCGCGGGCGGCAGCTACTTCAGCGGCACCGCGGCCAAGCTGGCCGAAATGGCTCGGACCATCGTCACGGCAGCTCGGGCCGTGAAGCCTGCCATCAAGACCATGGGCGTGGGATGCACGGGCGTCCTGTTCAACAGCGCCGGCAGTGGCGTCGGGTACACCGACAACTTCCTGGCGGCCAGCGATGGCGCCAGCGGGTTCGGCAAGGACTGGATCGACATCATCAGCGTGCACACCTACGCGCACGACGGCACCAACGACATCACGCAGCTGGCGAACACCAAGGCCTGGATCGACGCGATCAAGACCACCAACGGCGTGACCAGCAAGCCGGTGTGGTCAACAGAGTTCAGCTACATCACGCCGGACTTCAGCAACTACACCGGCCCCGAGACCGGCCGCGCCCTGGCCCTGGTGCGCTACCTGCTCTGGAACGTGATCGGCGGCATGGCACGCGCCGCCCTGTACCCGCTCGGCTGGAACCCCAGCGCAGAGCGCGCCAGGCTGTGGAACGGCTACGCGGCCATGCTCAATGGCGCCACCGTGTCGTGCATCAACCGCGTGGGAAACAGCCCGCAGCTGGCCTGCGTGATCAACGGCCGCAACTACCTTTTCTGATGGCCACCCCTCAGCAGTATTTCCACGCCCTGGGCCTGACACCAGACGGTCAGGCGGTGCTCGACGACCTGCAGCTGCGCTTCGGCGGCGCGCCGTTCGTCCCTGGCCAGCCTGACCAGACTGCATACAACTGCGGCACCAAGGCCGTGCTCGAACACATCCTGCTGCAGCTCGCGCAGGTCGAGCCGATGCCACGCCCCAACTGATCCCCGCGGCGATGCATCGCCAGCCGGCCCGATGCCGCCGCACCACCTGGCCGGCTGAGGTGAACCATGCATGTTCGACGCTACCCCCTCTGCAACGAAGCCGAGGCTGCTGTCTCGACTGGCGGCGCTGCTGCGCCCGCTGCTGCTCCTGCTGCCGCAGCGGCGCCCGCTGAACCAGCAGCTGCTGCCGGCGCTCCTGCTGCAAGCGCAGCGCCTGCGGTCAGTGCACCAGCTGCACCAGCTCCACAGCCTGGCAGCCTCATGGCTCGGGCCGCGGCAGCTTCGGGCCCTGCGCCCGCACCTGCAGGCGGCGATGGTGAGGCTGGCGACAAGCCCGCGGCCATCCCCGAAAAGTACCTCGTCAAGCGCGAAGACGGCACGACGGACTGGGAAGCGTCGGCGCTGAAGCAGGCCCAGGGCTACCAGGCCCTGTCGCAGAAGCTCGGCACCGATGCCCCGCCGAAGTCGCCCGAGGACTACGCGCCCGAGCTGCCCAACGGCGTGACGATGGAGGCGCTCAAGACCGACCCGATGTTCGCGGGCTTCCTGAAGGGTGCGCACGCCAAGGGCCTGAGCAACTCGCAGGTGTCCTATGTCCTGGCCGAGTTTCAGCAGCGCGTGCAGATGATGACCGAGCAGGCTGCTGACCCGTCCATCGCCGAGGCGGAGCTGGGCAAAGTCTGGCAGACGCCGCAGCAGATGGAGCGCGGCCTGCAGGGCGCGTACCGCGGCACGCATGCGTTCGCGGCTGACCAGGAGCACGCGGCCCGGCTCGACAAGAAGTTCGGCAGCGATCCCGACTTCATTCGGCTGATGGCCAAGGTGGGTGCCGAGCTGGGCGAAGACAAGCTGCCCGGCGGCGGTCTGACGCAGGTCGAGACCGAGAGCCTGGAGACGCTGCGCCGCAGCGAGGCGTACACGAACCCGAAGCACCCCGAGCACTCCGTGACGGTGGCCAAGGTCAAGGCGCTGTACGCCAAGCGCTTCCCGGACTGACCAAGCCGGGATTCCGGCCGGGGCTGGCGCAGACATTGCCGCCAGTCCCGCCCGGCTGGCCGCCGGATACCGGGCTCACTGCCCGGCAGCGCGCCAAACGCCAAGCGTCAGCAGCCGTAATCGCGGCCCGAAAGGACACCCGCACCCAGGGGCGTGAACTCCACGAAGGAATTCACCATGTCCACTTCTCTGACCATCACGACCGCGTTCAAGACGCAGTTCCACGACGGCTTCATCGACGCCCTGCAACAGCGCGACAGCCGGTTCCAAGCCGCCGTGACCGACCGCGGCATGATCGAAGGCTCCAGCTTCACGACCAACAACATCGGTCTGGTGGAAGCTCGCGAAGTCGGCGGCCGCTACCAGGACAAGCAAGCGCAAGACCTGGATCACAGCACCCGCATCGCCTACATGGCCGACTACGACGTCGGCCCGCTGGTGGTCGATGCGTTCGACATGGCCAAGCTGACGGCTGACCCCACCTACAAGTACCAGGGTCTGCTGATCGCTGCCGCCAATCGCCGCAAGGACCGCGTGATCTACCGCGCCCTGCTGGACGGCTCGCTGACCCGCACGACCGAGAACGGCACCATCTCGCAGACCACCATCCCCAGCGGTCAGCAGATCGCCGCGGGCGGCACCGGCTTCACCAAGGCCAAGATCCTGCAGACCAAAGCGCTGTTCCGTGCGAACGAGGCCGACGAGTTCAACGACGAAGAGCTGTTCATTGCCTATGACGGCGTGATGCTGCGCCAGATCCTGGCCGACACCACGCTGACCAGCGCCGACTTCATGGCCGTACAGATGCTGCAGACCGGCAAGCTGGCCGACAAGTGGCTGGGCTTCAACTGGCTGCCCTACAACGGCTTCGACGTCCCCGCCGGCAACACCTCGCGCACCGTCGCCTGGGCCAAGAGTTGCCTGCAGTTCGGCACCGGCATCACGGTCAAGACCGACATCCGCGAGAACACGACCAAGCGGGGCCACCCGACGGAGGTCTATGGCTGGATGTCCTTTGGCGCCACCCGCCAAGACGAGAAGAAGGTCGTGCAGATCGACTTCGCCAACAACGTCTAAGCCGCTGGCCTGACACCACTTCTGGAGAACCATCATGGCTGAATTCAACTCCCGCCAGATCACCGCGCTGGCCGGCACGCCCAAGGTCAAGGCCGCGCCCTATGACTTCGGCGAACCCTCGCTGCTGATCGCCGGCACGCCGGCCACCGTCACCTGGGCCAACGGCGACACGTTCGTCATCGGCGTGATCCCCAAGGGCTGCCGCGTGCTGCGCTCGGGCAAGGTCTGGCACGGCGCGTTCGGCGCTTCCGTGACCATGACCATCGGTCTGCGCGATGCGACCACCAAGACCGCAGTCGACGCGGCCGGCCTGCTGGCCTCGGCTTCCGTCGCGACCGCCGGCCTGGTGAAGAACATCGACACCGGCAACCTGCTGAACCAGGTGAACGGCTACGTGACGACCGCCGACCTGGAGGTGTACGCCACCTTCGCAGGCGCCACGCCGACGGCCAACGCACAGGCCGAGTTCGAGATCGCCTACCTGTGCCCGGACGCCTAAGCGCGTGACGCGCCGGCCCACCCCGGCCGGCATACCCAGACGGGGGCCTGAGTGCCCCCGTTTTTCATTGGAGCCCGCCACATGGCCACCGCCGTCTCGATCTGCAGCAATGCCCTGTTGATGCTCGGGGACAACCCGATCAACTCATTCACCGAGAGCAGCGACCGCGCGAAGCTGGCGGCCAACCTGTGGCCTGACCTGCGCGACTACGTGCTGCGGTCGCACCCCTGGAACTGCGCCGTGAAGCGGGTCGTGCTGTCGCCGCAGACCGACGGCCCCGCGTTCGGCTTCAACTACCAGTTCTTGCTGCCCAGCGACTGGCTGCGCACGCTGCAGGTCGGCGAGGACGGCGAGATGCCCGGCTACCGCATTGAGAGCCGGGCCCTGCTGATGGACGAGCAGACGTGCAAGCTGCGCTACATCTGGCGCAACGACAACCCGGCCACCTGGGATTCGCTGCTGGTGCACGCCATGACGATGGTCATGAAAGCCGCGTTCGCCTATCCCATCACGCAGGCCGGCAGCATCGAGCAGCTGGCTCAGGGCATCCTGCAGCCGATCCTCAAGCAGGCCCGCGCCGTCGATGGCCAGGAGGATGACGTCGAGTACCTGGACGACAGCCCGCTCTACGCCGCCGGGTTCATCGGTGGCGGTAGCTGGTCACCGTACCGCGGGAGCTGACGCATGCCGGCGCTCAACCTCCCGCAGACCGCCTTCACGGGCGGTGAGATTTCCCCCCGCGTGCAGGGCCGCACGGACATGGACCGCTACGCGCAGGGCCTCAAGACCTGCTACAACGCGCACCCTGTCATTCACGGCGGGGTCAAGCGCCGCGGCGGCATGCTCTACGCGGCGCCGGCCCTGAGCGCCAGCAACAACGCTTCGCGCCTGATTCCCTTCGTCGAGGGCGTCACCAAGGCCTGGATGCTGGAGTTCGGCAACCTCACGGTGCGCATCTACAACGCCGACGGCCAGGATTCGGGCATCAGCGTGGTGTCGCCGTACTCACCGGCCCAAGCGCAGCAGCTTGACTGGGCGCAGAGTGACGCCACGCTGTGGCTATTCCACCCGGATGTGGTGCCGCACCGCCTGCAGCGCCTGGCCACGAATGTGTGGGTCCTGTCCCCGGCGCCGTTCACGCAGCTGCCCTTCGCCGAGCTGGGCATCGTGCTGTCAACCACGCTGACGCTCTCTGCGGCAACCGTCGGCACGGGCCGCACGGCCACCGCGTCGGGCGCCACGTTCCTGGCCGGCGACGTGGGGCGTGGCATCATCTCCGGCGCCGGCATTGGCGTCATCACCTCAGTGGCCAGCGCCACCTCGGCCACCATCGACATCACGCGCGCGTTCGCCAGCACTGCCGTTCCGGCCGGCTGGACGATGGAGGGCAGTCCGCAGACGACGTGCACGCCGAGCGCCAAGGACCCGGTAGGCACCACCACCACGCTGACCCTGGGCGCGGCCGGTTGGCGGACAACCGACGTCGGCAGCGTCGTGCGGCTGAATGGTGGCCTGCTGCGCATCACGGCCTACAGCTCGGGGACCGCCGTCAGCGCCGTGATCCTGCGCGAGCTGACCGCCATCGTGGCCGCGCCCGCGCTGGCCTGGTCTCTGGAGTGTCCCGCCTGGTCGGCATCGTTCGGCTACCCCTGCAGCGGCACGATCTACCAGCAGCGGCTGATCGCGGCCGGCACCTACAAGCAGCCGCGCACGGTCTGGGGCAGCCGCATTGCCGAGCCTCTCGACTTCGAGCGCTGGACGAACGACGACGACTCGTTCGCGTTCACCATCGACAGCGACGAGAGCACGGCAATCCGCTATGTCACCGCCTCGCAGGAGCTGGCGGTCTTCACCGAGTCGGCCGAGTACAGCATGCGCGGCGGCGTCGAGAAGCCGATCACCCCGACGAACGTGCGCGTGAAGCCCGAGAGCAACCACGGCTGCGCGCAGGTGCGGCCGGTGCAGATCAACCGCGAAACCATGTTCGTGCAGCGTGCCGGGCGCAAGGTCAGGGCCTTCGGCTACCGCTACGACTTCGACGGCTTCAGCTCGCCCGACATCAGCGCTATCGCCGAGCACATCACAGTGGGAGGCGTCACGTCGATGACCTACGCGCAGGAGGCCGAGCAAATGCTGTGGGCCACGCGCGGCGATGGCCTGCTGCTTTCCTGCACCGTCGACCGCGATCAGCAGCCCTCGGTGTTGGCCTGGGCCAAGCATGAGACGGACGGCTTTGTCGAGCATGTCGCCAGCATCCCCTACGGCGACCGCGAGCAGGTCTGGTGCATGGTGCGTCGCACCGTCAACGGCGCCGCGGTGCGCTACATCGAGCGCATCGACGACAGCTTGCAGTTCACGCTCGACGGCACGGCGTACACCTACGGCGCGACGCTCGATTGCGCGGTGCTGTTCCAGGGTGTCGGCTTGGCCGATTCGTTCTACGTTCCGCATCTGGTGGGAAAGACGGTCGGCATCGTGGCCGATGGCTCGGTCATGGCCAGCAAGGTGGTGCCGCCCAGCGGCATCGTCACGACCAGCCGAGCGGCGCTCAAGGTACTGGTGGGCCTGCAATTCCGCAGCGTGGTCACCATGCTGACGCCCGAGGTGCAGACAGCCATGGGCAGCGCGCAAGGCAAGCAGGTGCGCAGCGGCCGCGTGGCGGTCAAGTTCCTGGAGTCAGTGGGCGCCAAGGTCTCAAACAACGGCGGCACCGAGCAGGAGATCCCCTGGCGGCGCCTGGATACCGCCACGCTTGACCAGCCGCCGCAGCCGTACACCGACCTGCTGGACGTGTCCACGCTGGGCTGGAACAACGGTTACAGCGAAATCAGCGTCATCCAGGACTTGCCCATGCCTTTCCACGTCCTGGCGGTCTACCGCAATCACTCGGTGACCGGCTGACATGCTGACCATCGACACCGCCACTGCCGCAGATCGCGCTGACCTAGCCGCGCGCATGGTGCAGGCCGACCGCGACGAACTCCAAGCTGCCGGCGTGGGCATGGACTGCCTGAACGTGCCGGCCCAGGCCCTGCGCTGGGATGGCCAGCTGGTGTGTCTGTTCGGCGTTATGCCCATGCCGGCAGAGGAGGGCGCCGGTATCCCGTGGATGCTGTGCACCGACACGCTGGCCACGGTGCCGCGCCGGGCCATGGCGCGGATCTCGGCCGAGGTCGTGGGCCGCTGGCGCCATGGCCACCATCGCCTCATCAACCTGGTGCACCGCCACAACGACCAGGCGCTGCGTTTCCTGCGCTGGCTCGGCTTCAGCATCTCCGACACGCCCACCGGCCCCGGTGACGCGTTCCTCGTCTTCACCTGGGAGCGACCCAATGTGTAACCCTGCCGCCTTCATGATCGTTGGCGCCGGCATGCAGGCCAGCAGCGCCATCTCGAGCGGCATCACCGCCAAGGGGAACGCCAACCTGCAGGCCGGCGACCTTGAATACCAAGCTGCGGTGGAGCGCGACAACGCGCAGGCCGCGGCCGAGTACTACCGGCGCGAAGGCCAGCGCACGCGCGGCAGCACGGTGGCCGCGGTCGCAGCCTCGGGCGTGGTGGTGGGCGATGGCAGCGCGGGCGATGCAGAGCGCCAGGTGGTGCAGGACTCGATGACCGACGAGCGCCTGGCCCTGCTGCGCGGCGACCAGACGGCGCGCCAGCTGCAGGCCCGGGCCACGATCACACGCCGCGCCGGGCGTGATGCGCTGCGGGCCGGATACCTCAATGCCGCCACGTCGCTCATGTCGAGCTACGGCAGCTATTCGCGCGCGAGCGGGACGTCGTTCAACCCCGCCGGCTGGGATGCCGGCGGCTTCAACGGAACGAACGACCGCGGGTTCTTGAGCACTGGCAGCGCCTCCGATTGGTGGGCGCGTAACGGACGTGGAGGCGACTGATGCCGAGCTTTCTCCCCAACGGTGGCGCTACGCGCCGCCCCATCCAGGGCCAGGCTGTGCCCGTCACCGGGCCCGGCATCTCCAACGCCACCAATGAGGCCATCGGCCGCATGGGACAGGTCATCGAGGGCAACGCGCTCGACGCCATCCAGACCGAGCGCATCCGCCTGGATCAGCAGCAGCGCGAGCGGCAGCAGCTGTACGAAGCGGCCGAGAAGCAGCGCGAGCTGATCGCCATCGACAAGAACACCGATGCCCTGCGCGATGCTCACGACGAGATCGGCAACAAGCTGCGCGCCGGCCAGATCAAGCCGGCCGAGGCCGAGAAGGCATTCACCGAGCGCGCGAACGCGGTGCTGGGCGAGGCCGTTCCCACGTTCCGGCCGCAGTCCCAGGAGCTGGCGCGGGCGCACATCGAGCGCGTGGGCATGACGCTGGGCAACAGCGTGCGCAAGCTGGCCGACGACCAGACGCGGCACGACATCACCGCCGGCATGCAGACGCAGCTGGAGACCCTGCAGCGCGAGTACCGCACCGATCCGCAGGGCGCCACCGCTCTGGCCATGCAGCTCATCGACACGCAGGGCCCGCAATCGAGCCTGCTGCCAGAGCAGCGCGCCAAGCTGGCGCAGACCTGGAAAGAGCAGACCCAGTTCACGGCCGCCTTCGACGCCATCAGCGCCGGCCGCGATGACCGCAAGGCACTGGGCGAGGCCGAGAAGTTCATTACCACACTGCCCGACCTGGACCCGCAGAAGCGCGCGCAGCTGATGGACCGCGCCGGGGCCATGCGCCTGCGCCTGGATCAGCAGGACGAGCTGCGCGCCCAGCGGGCCCAGCGCGAAGCCGAGCGCCGGCTGAAGCTGGCCGAAGCCGAGTTCACCACCTTCCAGACCCTGGCCGACAAGGGCGGCGTGCTCGATCCGGCCTACGTGGATCGCGTCACCCGGGCCACCGCCGGCACGCCGTACCAGGCCGGTGTCCTGACCTTGGCCCGCCAGGCCGTCGAAACCGGCGGGTTCGCTGCGCAGCCTCTCAACGTGCAGCGCGCCACCCTGCAGGCGCTGGACAGCAAGATCGCCACCGAGGGCCGCAATCCGGCGCTGGACAAGCACCGCGAGAAGCTGGACCGCGTGCTGAAGGCATCCGAGGCTGACATCGCAAAGGACCCGCTGAACGCAGCCCTTGAGCGCGGCGTGGTCACGCAGCTGACGCCGCTCAACATGGCGGGCGGCATCGCTGGCCTGGCCCAGCAGCTCCAGAGCCGCAGCCAGCAGGCGAGCACGGTCGAGACGTGGACCGGCGGCGCTGTGTCGCCGTTCACGAAAGCCGAGGCCGACGGCGTGGCCGGGCTGCTCAAGTCCATGCCGCCCGACCAGAAGGCCACCGCGCTGGGCGTGCTGGCCGGCACCATGACGCCGCGCCAAGCCCAGGCTCTGGCCGGGCAGCTCGACCCGCAGGACAAGGCGCTCGGCTTAGCCCTGGCCGCGGGTGCGGCACAGACCAGCTTCGACCGGCCCGTGTCCGAGTTGATCCTGCGCGGCGCCGAGGCCATCAAGTCCAAGGCCGTGAAGCTGGAGGATGCCGCCGAAACCGGGCTGACAGCCAGCTTCGACAAGGAACTCGGCGGCGCCATCAGCAACCCCGAGCAGGCCGACCGGGTGCGCCAGGCGGCGAAATTCATCTGGGCCGGCAAGGCGGCCGAGGGCCAACGCATCGACCCCGCCAACGCCGTGCGCCTGGCGCTGGGTGGCCGAGTCGTCGAGCACAACGGCGGCAAGGTGGTGGTGCCCGCCGGCATGGATGCTGGCGACCTGACGCAGCGCCTGGCCAAGTACCCCGCCGACGTGCTGGCGTCGCAGCTCACCGATGGCAAGGTCTACGTGCGCGGCCAGCCGGTGGATGCGGCCGAGTTCCTGGCGGCTTTGCCCGGCGTGCAACTGCGCACGCTGGCCCGGGGCAAGTTCGCAGTCGTGAGCGGCGGGGCCGTGGCCACGAACGCCAAGCTGCAGCCCATCGTGCTGGAGGTCGGCAATGCTCGATGACCTGTTCCTCGCCGATAACCTCAAGGCCGCGCAAGACGCGGCTTTGCGGCCTCCGCCTGTGCCAAAACAGGCCGCGGCGTTCTCCGCCTGGAAGACGACCAGCGCGGCACCTCGAGGTAGCGTCGCGGGCCTGTCGCAGATGGCCGCGTTCGGCAGCGACGTGCTGGGCGCGCTGGGCGAGATGTCGGTAGCCAGCGGCCTGGGTGACCCGCTGCTCGCAGACCGGCCGGCGCAGGTCAAGGAAGCAGAGCGCATCCAGCGCGAGGGCCTGAACTTCAGCAGCCCCATGGGTGACGAGCTGCGCGGCTTCGCGCGCTTCCTGGCGCCCGATCCCGAGACGGCGCACACGTCCGAGCGCCTGGTGTTCGACTTCACGCGCGTGGCTACCAAGGCGGTGGGCTACTCGGCACTGACCGGCGGCACCGGTGGCGGCGCCATCCTCACCGGCCTTGACGAAGGCATGACCACCGCCGACGACCTGAAGCAGCAGGGTGTCGACCTGGCCACGCGCACCAAGGTCGGCGCGGTGGTGGGCACCGGCACTGCGCTGGGCGTGCTGCTGCCGGTGGCCGGTCGCTCGCTGGCCCAGACGGTGGGGCTGGTGGCGGCTGGCGGCCCGCTCGCTTTCATGGCCCAGCAGCAGGCCGTGCGCTCCATCCTGCAGGCCCAGGACTACACCAAGTTGGCCGAGCAATACGACCCGCTGGACCCTGTGGGGCTGGCGGTGTCCACGCTGATCCCGGCCGGCTTCGGCGCCTGGGGCCTTCGGGCGGCCAAGGGGCGGGCTGCGGCCGAGACTGCCGCAGCGGCCGCCCGAGCCGAGGCTGATTTCCGCGCCGGCCCGGTGCCGAGCCAGGAGACGGCGGTAGCCCGCGCAGCGCGCGAAGCCACACAGGAGCATGTCGACGCCGCCCGGGTGCTGCTGGACGCTGAGCAGCGCCGCAGCACGTCGCCGTTCAGGCCTGACGACTGGCGCGCCTACGACATCCACGAGCAGGCGCTGAGCCGGGCCATTGACCAGATCGCCCGCGGCGAGCGGGTGGCGGTCGATGATGTGATGCCGCCCGTAGTGCGCAGCCCCGAGACCATGGCGGCCATGCAGGAGCTGGCCACGCTGCAGGCCGAACGCGCGCAGTTGCTGCCGGTGGCCGACCAGCTGGCCGAGCGCGGCGCCATCCGCACGGCCCGGCAAGAGCTGCGCATGATGGAGCAGCAGCGCCCCGACACCAGCGAGGCCGGCACCAAGGCGCTGGCCAAGGCCATCCAGGAGCAGCAAGGGGTTAGCTACAAGGCCGCGCTCTCTGACGCCAAGAAGCAGCTGCAGGGAGAGCTGGCCGACTTCGAAGCTCGCCAGCAGCGGCTGCAGCAGCTCATCGACACCAACGCCACCGCCCAGCAGGCGACGCAGCGCCTCGGCGAGATCGACAAGCGCGTGACAGCCCTGGAGCAGCAGGTGGGCCCCGAGGCCGTGCTGCAAGGGTTCGCGCAGCGTGTGGCAGCCGCCGGCCGCGCCATCGACGCAGAGCTGCCCAAGCCTCCCAAGCCACCAGCACCGAAGGAACCGCCCCGTGCAGCAGAACCCGCCGCCCCGAAGCCCGCAGCACCAGAGCCGCAAGCAGCAGCGCCAGCAGGCCCTGCGCGACCAGCAGACCCAGCAGCAGGAGCCGAGAGCGCGCGACCTGCCCCAGCCGCTGCCAAGGCCGGACTGGTAGAGGATGCCGCGGCCACGGCCCGGGTCGAGCAGGTGAGGGTCGAGATGCCCGACCTGATGGTGCAACTCGACGGTATGGACGCGCCGGCCCGCATGGACGAACTGCTCGCGGCGGTGAAGGCCGAGGCCGAAGACCTGCTGCTCGATGCCGAGCTGATGCAGACAGCGGCCACCTGCGCGCTGTCGGTAGGGGCCTAGCCGATGAACTCCAGGGCCGTCATCAGCAGGGCCAGCGCGCCCACCACCAGGGCGGCGCCGCCGACGATCAGCCACCAGGTGCGCAGCGCACCGAAAGCGCGGCGCCAGCTACCCGACCCGCCCCAGACCATCAGGGGCACGATCAACGACATCACGAAGATGGCGGCCAGCACTTTGGCCGCAGTCACGAGGTAAGCCATGCACCCGAATTGCAAGCAGCAGATCAACGCCGCCCGGGCAGCGCAGGGGCGCAATCCTCTCACGGCGGCCCAGGAGGCGGCAATCGACAGCCGCATGGCCGGCAAGCTGCGGCAGCTGGCCAGGAACGATCCCAACTGGCAGAGCCTCAGCCGGGACCAGCGTTACCTGATGGCCGCGGCCAGCGCGCAGCAGGACATCGCAGCCGAGGCCGCGCGCAAGGTGGCCAACGCGCAGCGCCAGATTCTGCGCACAGCCGAGACCGAGCAGCGCATCGCGGAAACGCAGGCCTGGAAGAAGAGGACGCGCACCGATGCCCTGGTCTACGACATGGAGCGCACGCACAACTACGCTGACGGCATCAAACGCGACGCCACGCGCGGGCTGATGGATCTGATCACCGCTGCCGGTTCGCGCCAGGATGCCACCGCCGGCCGGCAGGCGCTGATGGTGCTGTTTGATGCACAGAACCCGGCTATGACGCGCGACCTGGCGCTCGAAGTGTTCGCCCAGGGCAAGGCCAACACCGGCAACGCGCTGGCCAAGGCTGGCGCCGAGGCCTGGCTGAAGACGACCGAGCAACTGCGCCAGCGCTTCAATGCGGCCGGCGGTGACGTCGGCCGGCTGGACTACGGCTATCTGCCCCAGGCTCACGACCAAGTGCTGGTGCTGCAGGCCGGGCAGGAGGCCTGGGCGCAGAAGGTCCTGCCCAAGCTGGACCGCTCGCGCTACCTGCTGGAAGACGGCAGCCGCATGTCAGATGCGCAGGTGCTGGACGTGCTGCGGGGGGCCTGGGAAACCATCAGCAGCGACGGCGCGAACAAGTCGGAGCCCGGCGCATTCCGCGGCAACGGCGCGCGGGCCAACCGGGGTAGCGAATCGCGCGAAATCCACTTCAAAGACGGCGAGGCCTATTTGGCCTACCTGGGCGAGTTTGGCCGCGGCAGCATGTACGACGCCATGATCGGACACGTCGGCGGCATGTCGCGCGACATCGCGCTGGTGGAGCGCTACGGCCCGAACCCGAATTCGCAGATGCGCCTGCAGATCGACCTGGCCAAGCGCGCGGACGGCGACGGCACGCGGTCGTTCGGCATGCGGCCCGAGTCCTACTGGGCCTCCCTGAGCGGCACCACCGGCACGCCGGCCAGCGCACGCATCGCCAACGTGGCGCAGCACGTCCGCAACATCGAGACCTTCGGCAAGCTGCAGGGCGCGGTGCTGTCGTCTGTCACGGACCTCGGGACCTACTTCGTCACGACTGGCTTCAACAAGCTGAGCTACTGGGACGCGCTCACCAACCTGGCCCGAGCCGGCGGCAGCGAGGCGAAGGACTTCATGAACGCGCACGGCATGATTGCCGAGTCGATGATCTCCGACCTGAACCGCTGGAGCGGGGAGAACGTGGCGCAGAGCTGGAGCGGCCGGATTGGCAACGCCACCATGCGGCTGTCGCTTATGAACTTCTGGACCGACACGCTGCGCCGGGCCTTCCAGATGACGCACATGGCCGGCATCGGCCGGATGGCCGACACGCCCTGGGCCAAGCTGACCGACTACGACCGCTGGCGCCTGGAGAGCAAGGGCATCACCGAGGGCGACTGGGCCGTGATCCAGGCCGCGCCGCGCGAGGATTTCCGCGGGCAGCAGATGGTCACGCCCGATGGCATCTATGCAACCGGCCATCCAGAGGCGGGGCAGGTCGTGGCGCGCTACCTCGGCATGCTGTCCGACGAATCCGAGACCGCGGTCCTCAATCCCGACCTGTCCACCAGGGTCTGGGCATCTGGCGGCGCCACGCAGGCCGGCACCATCCGCGGCGAACTCGCCCGGGCCGTGATGCAGTTCAAGAGCTTCCCCATCGCCATGATGTCGCGGCACTGGCGCCGGGCGCTGGACACGCCGCAGGGGCTGGAGGGCGCGCCGATGACGGCCAACCGCCTGGCCTATGCCGGCGCCATGATGGTGAGCCTGACCACGCTCGGCGCCATCGCGTACCAGGTCAAGGAACTGGTGAAGGGCAAGGACCCGGTAGACATGACCACGGGCAAATTCTGGACGCGCGCGCTGGCTCAGGGCGGCGGCCTGGGCTTTGTCGGTGACATGCTGCTGGCCGACACGACCGAGGACCGCGGCAAGCTCGACACCCTGGGCCGGTCGTTGCTGGGCCCGACGTTCGGCAGTGCGGCCGACCTGTGGGAGCTGACCAAGGGCAACATCGACGAGGCCATCGCCGGCAAGGACACGCACATCGGCGCGGAGACGGTGAACTTCGCGCGCGGCCACCTGCCGCTGGTCAACCTTTGGTATGCCAAGGCCGCGCTCGACCATGCCGCGCTGAACGCGCTGCAGGAGAACGTGTCGCCCGGCTATCAGGCGCGCATCCAGGCCAAGGCACGCAAGGACTGGAACCAGGGCTACTGGTGGGCACCGGGCGACGGCCTGCCATCTCGCGGCCCCTCTTTCGAGCAGATCGCCGGACAATAGAGCCATGCGCCCCGACCAACTCTCCCGCCTGGAAACGCTGCGCGACAAGCTCGTCGAGCGAGCGCTGATCGACGCAGACCCCGCCAACTGGGTGGCCGGCAGCAAGTCGCCCGCGGAGATGACGCGCGACGAACGCGGCGACGCGAAGTGGTGCCGCAACCTAGCCACCAACACCGTGGCCCTGGCCATGCAGGTGAACCGCATGATGTCCAACCCGACGGCCGGCGGGGCCGTGGTGCCGGACCAGCCCGACGCGCCGCCTGCTGACGAAGGCGAGACCGTCGAGGCCGAGATTGCCCGCTATGAGGCAGCGGCCGCCGAAGTGCTGGCCGCCCGTGTCGTCAAGGCCGCCCAGAATGGCAAGCGCAGTCGACGCTGACGCGGCGTCGTTCCTGGCGTTCTTCAAGCGCTGGGCCGAGGTGCAGGGCTGGACGGTTCCAGAGCTGCACGTCGCAATCTGCTACTGGCTGGCTACAGAGCAAGCGCCCGAGCGGGTGCTGATGGTCTTTCGCGGCGCGGCCAAGTCCACGATTTACGCCGTCTACAAGGCCTGGCGCCTGTGGCGCAACCGCGCGCACCGGTCGCTGGTGTGGTCTGCTGACGGGCCAACCGCCGGCATGCTGACGGCCGACGTCGTGAACGTGCTGCGCAATCATCCGTGGACGCAGGGCATGCTGCCGCCGCGGCCCGGCGCGAAGCGCTTCTGGGTGAACGGCGCGCGCGATGCGCGGAACGCCAGCATGCGCGCCAACGGCGTGAACAGCAACGCGACCGGGGCGCGTGCCGATGATGTGGACTTCGACGACATCGAGGTGCCCGGCAACGTCGAGACGCCCGAGGCCCGGCACAAGCTGCGCCAGCGCATCAGCGAGTCAACCCACATTGCGGTGCCTGGCGCGCAAAAGACCTACATCGGCACGCCGCACACGCACGACTCGATCTACCCCGAACGCATCGCACTGGGAGCCGCCGTGCTGAAGATCCCGCTGTTCAAGCACACGGTTCGGTTCATCGAGCAGACCGACACGCAAACCCGGTTCCCGTTCCCGCACCCGGTGGGCCCCGATGGCATCTACGTCATGGCCGGCATCCACAAGGGCGCGCGGATGCTGCGGGAAGGCGTCGACTTCACTTTCTCCGCTGGCGTGGCCACCCTGGCCCAGCCTGCGCGCGCGGTGCTGGACATCGCCAGCTACTGCGCCTGGCCCGAGCGCTTCGACCGCAAGAACATCGAACAGCGGCGCAAGGAAACGCTGACGCTCAACGCCTGGGATTCGCAGTATGGGCTCGAGGCCAAGCCGCTGGGCGAGGTGCGCCTCGACCCCGACCGCCTGCCGATCTATGACGTCGAGCCGGTGTGGAAGCGCGCGAACAACGAGTTGACCATGTGGCTGGGCCGGGCGCGCATCGTCGGCGCATCCTGCCGGTGGGACCCGTCAAGCGGCAAGCTCAAGTCGGACGTGTCGGCCGTGGCCGTGGTGCTGCAGGACGACACCGGCCGGCGCTACCTGCACCGCATCGCCAGGCTGGACGGCAAGCTGGTCGAGTACGAAGCTGACGGCAAGACTGTCAAGGCCGGCCAGGTCTCGCAACTGTGCGACCTGGTGGAGCAGCTCAAGCTGCCGCGCGTGACCATCGAGACCAACGGCATCGGCGGGTTCGCGCCGGCCGTGCTGAAGGGGGCGCTGAAGCAGCGCGGGCTGGTGTGTGGCGTCAAGGATCAGCACAGCAGCGAGAACAAGAACAAGCGCATCCTCGAAAGCCTCGAACCCCTGCTGCTGACGGCTGACCAGCTCTGGGCGCACACGTCGGTGATTGAGGGGCCGCTGCATTCGCAAATGCGCGACTGGAACCCGGCCGTGAAAGAGCAGCCCGACGATTACCTCGACGCCGCCGCGGGCGCCTGTGCCGAGCAGCCGGAGCGCGTGGGCAAGGCCATGAACCCAGAGGACCGGGCCGGGATTCCGGCCCAGCCCGGCTCGGACAGTTGGCGCCCATCGAGTGGCGTGCATGCGCTGGAGCTGGAGACGGGCATCGTCGACTGACCCGGCCGGCGCGCTTCGCAGAGAGGCGCGCAATGTCTGTCACCGTTCAATCCCCGCTCACTGCTGCCACGGCCAACGGCAGCACGACGGCGTTCAGTTTCAACTTCTACATCGCCGCATCCACCGATCTGGTGGTGCAGGTGGACGCAGTCACCAAGACGCTGAACGTCGACTACACGGTTTCAGGCGCAGGAGCCGGCAGCGGCGGTACGGTGACGTTCACAGCTGCGCCGGCCAATGGCGCCACGGTGACGCTGTACCGCAATACGCTGCTGGAGCGCCAGGACGATTTCCAGACCGGCGGCGACCTGTCAGCCGATGTGCTCGACTCGCAGTTCGACCGTCTCTGGTTGGCGCTGCAGGAAATCTTCAGCGGCGGCAAAGGTGCGCCGACGGCAGTGCGCGTGCCGCCTGGCGAGGTGATCAATGCCCTACCTGCTGCGGCTTCGCGAGCCAATAGGCTCATCGGCTTCGATGCACTGGGGCAAGTTATCGCGACGCTGCCCACAGCTGGCGACGCCACCGCGCTGACCATTGACCTTGCGAACAGCGCCAGCGCGATCAAGGGATCCGCGCTCGTCGGTTTCAGTCCGACCCTGAACTACGCGACCAGCACTCTGGGCTTCAGCATGGCGAGCCAGCGCCGCTGGAACCCGATGGATTACCCGTGGCTGGCGAAGTTTGACGGCGTGACCGACGACGGCCCGGCCATCTCCGCATGCGCTGCAGCTCTGGAGGCTCTGGGTGGTGGTGTGGTGGCAATGCCGGGCCGTACCGCCAAGATCGCGACTTCAATCCGAGCGCGGAATCTGGTGACGTTCGAGGGCGTTGGCGATGCCACGCAGCTGCTCGTGACGACGGACATCGAAGTCTTCAACAGCGACACAACGACGGTCAACAGCAACATCTCCACGGCGGTGTTCCGGAACTTCTACATCAAGAAGACCGTCGCCACGGCCACGACCAAGTATGACATCCACCTGCAGAACCCGTTGCTGTGCCGACTGGAGCGCGTACACATCCAGTCCGGTCACGGTGACACGGCTTACTCGGCCACCAACGTCGGCGGCATCTGGCTCGACAAGCCCGACACATCGACTCAAGGCTCGTACTGCAACGCAGTCGTTGACTGCTGGATGCAGAACAACAGCCTCTATTTCCGCAACATCACCGACAGCACGATCCGAGGCGGCTGGGTGTGGGGCCACGTCCGCGAGTTCGCGATTCGCGTGCGCGGCGGCGGGAACATCGACATCACCGGGGTGAACGGCATCATCACCAGCCAATACAAGGGCGGCATCTGGATCGACGGAACGGCAGTCAACCAGCTTCGTATCGTTGATAACGAATGGGACGGGAACCCGCTGCTGCAGCGTGGTGATGGCATCTACTGCCCGCAGTCTGCTACCCAGATCACGGTGCAAGGAAACACCATCTGGGCCTGCGGCAAAAACGGGATCAACGTCACCGACCCGGTGGGTTGGTCGATCACCGGCAACAACTTCTGGAAGAACAACGACAACGACGGCGGGTTCGACGACATCCGCATTACGGGCGCGACCTTCCAGCCTAACGGGAACGTCATCGTGGGCAACACCCACACCATGGACGTGGCCCGGGTGAACAAGGGCTACGCCATCCGCGAGGTCAATGCCGGCTTCAACCCCATCGGCAACACCTACAACAGCAACGGCATCAACGGCGCCAGCAACTACCTGTCGCCCGCAGCCCTGGTGTTGGTCTCTGCTGAATACGACGGCTCTCTCGGCGGCGGCGTGCGGATGCGTCCGAACTCGCTCGACCTGGGGGAGGGTGCGCTTGGAGACCCCGGCTTGCTGTTGGCGACCAATACCGCCAACGTCAATGCAGGCGGCACGCTTGATCTGACCGTCAACACAGCGACCTACCTGGGCAATCCGGGCGGCTTCGCAGGGATCTTGACGGTCACATCGACCCGCCTCAACGCCCCTACCCAATCGCGGCGCACCGTGTACGCGGTGGTGGGGTACGGCGCTACGGCAACGTTCACCAGCCTGGCCACACAAGACGGCAGCGGCGGCGGTTCCGCCTTCACCGTCACGATGAGCTCAGCCGGTGTGATCCGGTTCACGGACACGTCGGGGCAGCAGGTCGGGGTGCGCATGGCGTTCTCTGGTTCCAAGTCGGTGGCTTAGGAGTCCTCATGAAAGCATTCATCACTCGCCTGCTCATCTGGCTCGGTCTGAAAAAGCCCAGCAAGGCGCCGCCGCCGGTCGTCGCGGCCAATCCGCCACCCACGGACCCGCCCAAGACCGTGGGCGACGGCTCGTGAAGCCGCGCACCTACGCCGCGTGGCTGCTGGCCGCCGCATGCCTGAACGAGTTCGGGTGGTGGCTGGCAGCGCGCGGCACTGGAGAGCAGGGCGCCATCAGGTACATCACGACGTGGGCGCTGATCTGCGCGTGTGTGCTGGGCGTCCATCTGGCTTTCCGGGACCGCTTCTTGTCGGCCGTGTGCCTGGCGGTGGCGGTCATGTCCAGCACCACGGCCGGCTGCTCGGCGTGGTGGCTGGTGACTCGTTTCGTGCTGCCACCTGGCGAAGACCAGTGCAGCAAGTCCTGGGGCGTGCCAATGCTGCTCGTGTCCGCTGTGGCGGCGCTGGCGGTCTTCTGGAGGTGGCCGTATGGCAAACAGCGCTGATCCCATCGCGGGGGTGGCTCAGGTCTTGAGTGTGTTCATCGGGGCCGCCACCGCGGCCGTCATCGCCCCGCACCTGGTGGTGTTCATTGCCGGCGCGGCCGGCGGCGTGTTCGGTCTCATGAGCTGGCGCCAGTGCTCGGTCTGGGAGGGCCTGGGCTACGTCGGCGGCATGGGCATGCTGGCTTGGCTGCTGGCCGGCGGCGTGGCTGAAGCTGTGGCCGTGCTGTGGCCGTTGCTGGATGACCGCCGCGGCCTGGCCCCGGTCGCTCTTTGCATTGGCTGGGTGGGCCACCGCTGGCCATCGGTCGGGCAGTGGATGGCCCGTCTCGCCCGGCGCTGGGTCGAGGCTGCTGTCCAGAACGGAAAGGCGAAGTAATGGAAGCTCTGCATTACCTGGTGGTGGCTGGCATCTTCTGGGCGGTGATCTGCCGGGCCCGCCTGATGGGCCCCGACACGCTGCCCCATGTGGTGCTGCAGTACCGGGTTTTGCTGGTCGGAGCGGTGCTGTCCCTGCCGATCTACACCAGCCCCGAGGTCGGGCAGGTGCTGCTGGCCGGCTCGGTGCTGGCCTATCTCTGGCTTGATGCGCGCCGCTGGCGCTACGGGGTGCCGCGATGAAACTTGACCTGCGCCGCCTGGAACTCACCGGGCAATCGACCATTGGCCGCCTGGCGGTGGATGGCGTCGATTTCTGCTGGACGCTCGAAGACGTCGTGCGCACCGGCCCCAAGGTCTACGGCCAGACCGCCATACCTACGGGCACCTACGCCGTGCAGCTCACCATGTCGCCGCGGTTCAAGCGCGTTCTGCCGCTGCTGCTGAACGTGCCGGGCTTCGAGGGCGTGCGCATCCACCCGGGCAACACGGCGGCCGACACCGAGGGGTGCATCCTGGTGGGCCTGGGCCATGCTGATGACCGCATCACCGACAGCCGGGCCGCGTTCGATGCGCTGTTCGCCAGGCTCAAGGCTGCGGCTGACCGAGGCGAGGCTATCAGCCTCAGCATCGCATGAACCCCTGGGCGATCCTGGGCGCGGTGCTGCTGGTCGGCGCGCTGGTGGGCGGCGCCTACCGCCAGGGCCGAGAGGACGGCGAGAACAAGATCCAGTCTCAGCAGACCCGCGAGGAAACGCTGGCCCGCGCCGCTGCCGAGTCTGCAGCATCAGCCGCGGCGGCAGCCATCAGCGCGATCAAGGTGCAACACCGAACGATCACCCAGGAGGTGCAGCGTGATGTGCTCGAAAAGACCGTCTATCGCGATCCTGACTGCCGCCACGATGCTGACAGCCTGCGGCGCATCAATGCCGCGCTCACCGGAGCGAGCCAGCCCCAGCCCGCTGGTAGTGGCGTCTTGCCCTGAACTGACACCGCTGAACGATCCCAGCTTCGGCGCCACGACGCTGAAGCTTACCGAAGTGGCTGGCCAATACCGCGAGTGCCGGGCGGCCGCGCTCTCTGCGCGATGACCTGCCCGCTGTGTGCTGGCCAGCACCGGCTCAGCCAGTGCCCGAGGTGTAATGCGGAACGCGTGCGGAACGAAACGCGGAACGCGAGTGGTGCTGCTTCCGCTCTGGTGCCTCGGGCCGGACTCGAACCGGCACACCTTGCGGCGGGGGATTTTGAGTCCC
>ERZ1034419.23-NODE-23-length-39626-cov-38.821309_pt1 | contig 39626 bp, 43 predicted proteins | sample MGYA00520531_ERZ1034419 | MGnify/ENA primary metagenome ERZ1034419 (study PRJEB33736, sample SAMEA104288485) | Azolla nilotica | place: Sudan | collected 1982 | study: EMG produced TPA metagenomics assembly of the PRJEB19522 data set (Is there foul play in the leaf... | reverse complement strand
ACCAATCAGCCATTACCAATCAGCCATTACCAATCAGCCATTACCAATCAGCCATTACCAATCAGCCATTACCAATCCCCAATGACTACTGAAAAAATTATCGTTGCTTTAGATGTACCAGATTTAGAAAGTGCGATCGCTCTTGTGGATAAACTTCCCCAAGTCACTTTCTGGAAGGTTGGTTTGGAGTTGTTTACCAGCACTGGTCCACAGATTCTGGCAATTCTCAAATCCCGACAAAAGCGGATTTTTCTCGATTTGAAGTTTCACGATATCCCCAAAACTGTTGCAGGTGCTTGTCGTGCTGCTGCTGGTTATGGAGTGGATTTGTTGACGGTTCATGCTACTAACGGGAAAGATGCCCTCAAAGCAGCCACGGAAGCAGTACAAGTAGGAGCAGAAAAAGCAGGTACACAACCACCCAAGTTAATCGCTATCACGCTGTTAACCAGTATTTATGCTAGACAGTTGGTGTTTGATTTAAAAATTACCCTGGAATTACCAGAATTCGCTTTACAAATGGCGCTTTTAGCTCAAGAATCAGGATTAGATGGGGCTGTGTGTTCTCCCCAAGAGGTGACACAACTGCGGGAAACTTGTGGGAATGACTTTTTATTCGTTTGTCCGGGAGTCCGTCCCATTTGGGCTGATAAAGGAGATCAAAAGCGATCGCTCACCCCTTACCAAGCTATCAAGGCCGGTGCAGATTATCTCGTGATTGGTCGTCCTATTACTGCTGCATCTGACCCTGAATTAGCTTGGCAGAAGATTAGTGAGGAATTACATTCCGATAAGTTAAGTCAGTAAACCAAGTCTAAGAGGACGTTTGAAAAGTCCTTAGTGATGTATCAAAAACTTTTAGATCCCCCTAAACCCCCCTTAAGAAAGGGGGGTTTAGGGGGATTAATAACTGCCTAAAGTCACAGCCAGAAACTTTTAAAACAAGCTCTAAGGATACAAGTCCCTCAATTGATTTAATGAGTAGATTTGAGTAGATTTTTTGATTCACTTATTAGCCCAGAGATAAATCTGTGGGGTCTTCTATTTTGAACTTTGAATTTTGAACTCAAAAAAGTACATCCATCCATAAAAAAGATGGTTACAATTACTCGTTTTGAGAAAGATTCAATCCAACTAAAGTTGCTTGAGTAGATTACCTCTGAGTGACTTGAGTGCTGAGCTTTCCATATACCAGGAGTGTTTATAACATATAGATTTTTTGGCTTCTCTTAGTGCTTTAATTCTGTCCATCTATATCACCTGCTTTATCTCAAACAGTCCTAAAATGTGAACAGCATCAAGAAATATTTACATTTCAACTTTCCAATTATCCCATTCAACATCAGGGAGGAGCAATCCTAAATGTGAAAGTTCCTTACTGTATGACACCAGAAGCTATCGCCCAAAATACTTACCCTGATTTTGTGCCAATTAGAAAAGATATTGATAAGTTTTTTGTCAATTACCCAAATGAGGGAGATTTTTGGGAAATTCTGAATAAAAAACTACTTCAAATGCTCTTAGATAAATATCCCCAAATGGCATCTTTAAGTATTGAAATTGGTGTAACACCTACAGTACAAGAGCCTTTATACCGTTCCACTATTTTCCAGAGCACTAGACCCCAAAATTGTCCTCTCAGTCTTTAATCATTTAAAATCAAGCTACATAGAATAAGATTATAGTCAAGATTCTGTCTAACCTCACATTAAATTGGTGTCAAGGGTGTAAATTTTATCTTATGAAGACAAAAGGACAAAGGAGAAAAAATAGCTGGTTGATTTTTAGGGACTTAGTGATGTTATGTCCTTGCTGGCTATTGATTTCTTTTACATTTGTTTACCCTGCGTCCTCCAAAAATATCACCCCTAAACCTGTCAGATCAGAGGTAAGTAATTCCTGCTCGGAACGAAGTTTAGAAACGTTAACTACTCAGTTAATGCTAGATTTACCTGGCTACGCCAACCGTGCGACCCAACGGGCTCGTCGTCTGAGCATAAGTGTTGATATTTACACCTATATCTTAGTAGCTGGTAAGCCTGAGTTCCAGCCTTTGCCTTTAAACCCTGGGATTTATCCCGCTAAAAAATATGAATCAGAGGGAGTAGAGCAGGTTTTTTTTACTACCTGGGAACGCAAGTATATAGGTAGAAGAGTAGTAGAATTACAAGAATTTCATTGGTTGTTTTTGACCAAAACTAAAATCGGTTGGCAAGTGGTGATGATGTTTACCCAAACAGGTGCATATCCAGTCAAACAACCTGTAGCACCACCAAGGGATAGCAGTAACGGTGCGATCGCTCAAGGTGTTAAACTGTGGCTACGAGATTGCAATAGCACAAAGTGAGAGGGTTTAGGGTGTAGTGAGAAGAGGGGGGAAGGGGAAAAGGTGAATACTGAAATTTATATTTTTTCCCAATTACAGGCTGCAATTTTGATAGTGATAAACGCATAATAAAAGTGTGACTAATCTGTTAGCTTTACAATCCTTAAAACAAGGTCACTGGTTCAAGTTGATTTGTGGAGCCAGTTTCCAACATCTACCTGCGGTTAGAACTTTAACCTTAGCCTACACTTTGGCGGGTGCTGACTGCATAGACGTGGCAGCTGATCCGGCGGTAGTTGTAGCTACTCGAGCAGGTTTACAAGCAGCTAAGGATCTGGCTAGGGAAGCTCAAAAGCAAGGCTTTGGTTTTAAAGGTGATTTGCCTTTACTCATGGTCAGCCTCAACGACGGAGAAGATCCGCACTTTAGAAAAGCAGAATTTAATGCTAGTAGTTGTCCCGTAGATTGCCCTAGACCCTGTGAAAAAATTTGTCCAACACAAGCCATTGTGTTTAACAATATAAAAGATAGCTTTTCAGGAATTATTGCCGAAAAATGTTATGGTTGTGGTCGTTGCATTCCAGTTTGTCCTTATAAGCTGATAAATACAGCATCTTATATATCAACTCCGGAAGCGATAGCACCATTGATCATGTCAACGGGAATAGATGCCATAGAAATTCATACAAAAGTAGGGCGTTTGGCAGAATTCCAGCGTTTGTGGGTAGCGATCGCTCCTTGGGCAGATAAATTAAAGTTAATAGCTATCAGCTGTAACGATGGTGAAGGGCTGATTGATTATCTCCAAGCAATTTATGACCTGATCATCCCCCATCCCCAAATTCTAATTTGGCAAACAGACGGGCGCTCTATGAGTGGTGATATCGGCGATGGCACTACTATAGCAGCAGTGAAACTAGGGCAAAAAGTTTTGGCGGCAAATCTACCAGGATATGTGCAGTTAGCAGGGGGTACTAATAGCTACACTGTTCCTAAATTAAAGTCCATTGGATTGCTGAAAGAGGCAGGGGAGCATGGAGCGGGGGGTAGGGAGCAGTGGGCAGGGAGTAGCCGACAGGGAGCAGCTGGCAAGGGGGAAAATACCTCTGCTCTGCAACGCCAGTCGCCTGCCTTTATATCCGGTGTTGCTTACGGTAGCTATGCCCGTGTATTGCTGTCACCGATTCTTGAACAGTTAGAAAATAAGGAGGTGATTACCACCAGTGTCAAAGCAAATCTACGGCTCGAAGATGAACCGGAACTACTATGGCAAGCTGTGAAACTTGCTCATTCTCTCGTTTCCCAGATTAAGTCACAGTAAGAGCGTTCATTGCTCATTTGTTATCTCTCACAACGTCACCATCTCTCACCATAGAAAGCATGACGATTACAGACGATCTCCAAAAGTTACTGGACATTTTGCCCCAAGACCTGCGGCAAGAACTAGAAAATCATCCCAAAAGAGATTATCTAGTGGAAGTGGTCTTGGACTTAGGTCGTCGCTCAGAAGCTCGGTTTCCCCATGCAGCTGAGTATCTGAGCGAAACCCCCGTCACTCAAGCACAAATAGATGATTGCATTCAACGAGTCGGAACCTTTGGTGGAGATAATCGGGCAGGAATTGAGCAAACTTTACATCGTATCAGTGCTATCCGTAACCGCACAGGCAAAATTATTGGTTTAACTTGTCGTGTCGGCCGGGCGGTATTTGGCACAATTGGCATGATCCGCGATTTGGTAGAAACCGGCAAATCCATTCTCATGTTAGGTCGTCCTGGTGTGGGTAAAACCACCGCTTTACGGGAAATTGCCCGTGTATTGGCAGATGATTTAAATAAACGAGTGGTAATCATTGACACTTCTAATGAAATCGCTGGTGATGGTGATATAGCTCACCCTGCCATTGGCCGCGCTCGCCGGATGCAAGTAGCAAAGCCGGAATTACAACATCAAGTGATGATTGAGGCAGTGGAAAACCACATGCCGGAGGTGATTGTCATTGATGAAATCGGCACAGAATTAGAAGCTTTAGCAGCCCGTACAATTGCAGAGAGAGGTGTACAATTAGTTGGTACTGCTCACGGAAACCAAATTGAAAACCTGATCAAAAATCCCACGCTGTCTGATTTGGTGGGGGGTATTCAGGCAGTGACGCTGGGAGATGACGAAGCGAGACGACGCGGTTCACAAAAGACCGTCTTGGAACGTAAAGCTCCACCTACCTTTGAGATTGCTGTGGAAATGATGGAACGGCAACGCTGGGTAGTGCATGAAAGCGTAGCTGATACAGTGGATACTCTGTTAAGAGGTCGTCAAGCTAACCCACAAACACGAAGTGTGGATGAAAATGGCAAAGTGGCGATTACCAGACAATTATCTGTGGTTCAGGGTCGTGGAGGTAACTTAGCTAGTGAGGAAGAATCTTTTCCCGCTGTGAAGCAGGTTAATGGCTGGCGTAGTTCTGGTCAGATGGTGGCTCTACCAGCTTTATCTCTAGAACGGGAACGGGTGACAGGACGCAGTGAGTTTGACCGCTTGCTAGATGAATCTTTCAACTATTCTGAAAGTATTGATTTTAGTCATACTAAATCAGCCGGTCCAAACGGGGAAGATTTGCCTTTGCATATTTATCCCTATGGGGTGAGTCGTCACCAACTGGAACAGGTAATTAGTCTGTTAACTTTGCCTGTGGTATTGACAAAAAACATAGATAGTGCTGATGCAATTTTAGCATTGCGATCGCACGTCAAAAACCACGCTAAATTAAGGCAAATGGCCAAGGCTCGTCATGTACCAATTCATGTGATTAAGTCCAGCACCATACCCCAAATTACTCGCGGTTTGCGGCGGTTGCTGAATATTGATGATCCAGAAATCGGCGATGACCGAGAATTACAACTATTACTGCATAGTGGGAGTGATGATGAAATAGACGCTTTGGAAGAAGCCAGACTTGCAGTTGAGCAAATTGTCATTCCTAAAGGTCAACCTGTGGAGTTATTACCCCGTTCTCCGCAAGTAAGAAAAATGCAGCATGAGTTGGTAGAACATTATCGGCTCAAGTCCAATAGTTTTGGGGAAGAACCAAACCGGCGGTTAAGAATTTATCCGGCGTAACTCTGGGTCGGTTATCAGTTATTAAGTGGGAAAAGGCAAAAGGCAACAGGCAACAGGCAGGAAGTAATAGGTTATTCTCCCCCTGCCTCCCCTGGCTCCCCACACCTTACCCCCTACCCCCTTTTTTCTGACTGTCTACCACCTTTAATAAACTTCGCAACATAAAATATGCAGAGGTACCCCCTGGATCTTGATGTCCCACACTCCGATCGCCTAAATAACTAGCTCTTCCCTTTTTTGCTACCATGGGTATGGTTTCCTGTAAACCTTGTTCAGCAGCCGAAACCGCTACCCGCAAAGCTTCCACCGTTCCCATACCTTCGTTGACAGCTTGCTCAAAAGCCACCACAGCTGGAGACAACACATCTAACATTGTCTTATCTCCCAACTGTGCCTTACCACGTTCAATTACACCATCTAAACCAGATTGGAGAAACTTCAGCATATCTTCTTCAGTTAATTCCTTTTTACCAGCCGTTCCGGAACTAGCTCTTAAAAACCAAGTTCCATACAAAGGACCACTAGCACCACCAACACTGGAAATCAAAGTCATGCTGACGGTTTTGAAAATGGTGCTGATGTCTTTATCAACAAAACTAGGTAGCAGATTGCTGACCTTTTTAAAACCTCTGTCCATATTGATACCATGATCAGCATCACCTATGGCTGCATCTAATTCTGTCAACTCTTCCTTGTGATGTTCAATGACAGAAGCAAATACTTGTATCCATTGAATTATCTGCACCTGAGTAACCATTTCATACTCCCCAGCGTAAACTTGCTGTTTTTACTGGTGCATCCCATAACCGCAGTGTCTCGTCATCTAACTTCAGCAGTGTGATGGAGTAACCTTGCATTTCTAATGATGTCATGTAGGGTCCAATTAGATTTCGCACTATTTGCAGTCCTTCCTGTTCACAGATTTCTGCTAGTTTGCGGTAGACAAGATACAATTCAGAAACGGGAGTACCTCCCATACTGTTAACGTAAGCTAAGATGCGATCGCCTTTTTGCAGGGGTTTATTTAACAGTTCCACATCAACCCATCCCTCTTGAGCTTCATCCCACTCTCGCAGTGTGCGACTATAGTCAATATTATCAATGAGTGATGCCTGCGACGGGCAAAGCCAACGTACTAAAATCTCTGTAATCTCATCCCCTGATTTCATAGAAACCCTTTCTCTTCCTGGTTCTCCATGAATACCAATTCCCAATTCTATCTCATTATCCCCCAAAGCAAAAGTCGGCGTACCCTTTGCCGGGACTGTACAAGAACTCAAAGCCACACCTAGACTGCGTCCATGCAGATTTACCTTTCTACACAAATTTGCTAACTGCTGCAAATCATAACCCTGTTCCGCAGCCGCTCCACAAATTTTTTCCGCCAGCACCGTTGTTCCTACACCTCTTCTTCCTTGGGTGTACAAACTATCTTTCACCGCCACATCATCATCAATAATAATATTTAAGGTGCGGATACCTTCACTTCTGGCTAACTCCGTCGCCATTTCAAAATTCATCAAATCGCCACTATAATTTTTAACGATATAAAGAATACCAGCACCACCATCTACCTGCTGTGCTGCAGCTAACATTTGGTCAGGAGTAGGTGAAGTAAAAACTTCACCAGGACAAGCAGCATGAAGCATTCCCATCCCGACAAAACCCACATGCATAGGTTCATGACCACTTCCACCACCAGAAATAATTGCTACCTTTCCCTGTACAGGTGCATCAGTTCGATAGACAAAAGTAGGCTCATAATTTACCTTAATTAAATCAGCATGAGCCACAGCCATTCCTGCTAGACTTTCCTTGACAAAGTCTTGTGGTTGATTAATCAGCTTTTTCATGATTTATGTTTGCAAAGGTTGTAAAACTGATGATAAACGCTCACAGCACCAAATTTCCGCATTTTTGCTTATGAGAGAAACAGGGAATTAATTCAAAATTCAAAATTAGCTACGCCAACAAAATGTGAAATTCTTGACTCTTGCCTTTTACCTTTTGCCTCGTGCTTTCTGTCACCTATCACCTATGACCTGCTACAACATTATTCAGTTTCAGAAAACTATCAAAAGCATACCAAGCTAAAACATACCAAGGAATTACTTCCAATTGCAGACCTTTAACAATCAATTGTCTCATAGCTAGGATACTGAGTCCACAGGGAAACAGGAAACGTAAATCCACAGCACTATCTGTAGCACGTTCAACCCGTTGGTTCAAGTCAATTACTACATTAGATATACTTGTTGCTGCTTCACTTTTCCCTTGGAAAATAGCTGCGAAAATTATCCCTATATCACGCAGTGTAGCTGAAATTTCTTCTACAGTGCCAGTATGACCATCATGATTGATGAGAATACTACCGTGATGGATATTAGTTCTGACTTGAGTAATGTGAGGTTGTGCGGTTAAAAAATTGGCGATATGTTGTATTTTCTCAGCTTGGCGATTTCCAGGAGCAATTCTTAATCTTAGCCTTCCTGGGGTATCACTGATAATTTTTGTGGCTATAGGATTAAAAGATGTATTTAGACTTGTTCTTTCCGTAATCTGTCGCATAATTGAAACCTTGAATATTAGAAATTTAAATGATAATTAAAACGGACTGGAAGGCAATATTTATTGAGTAGGGATAAAGCTCAATGCTAAACCCCCACATAACCCAAATTGCCAGTTATAACAACAGATAAGGTACATACAAAGAGACTTTCAAACGTGTCACTTGTTACCTGTCACCTGCTATATAACCCTATTTTAGGGTAAGCATTCCGCTATCAGTCATCAGCAGTCAGCTTTTTCAGGCTAAGGCCAAAAATACCTATTTGATAATTAACCAATTTCTCAAATATTCTGATTCCTGACTCCTGACTCCTGACTCCTGAATTCTTACATTTTATGCACCATTACCAGATTGACTTTCAGCAGCTTCAAATGCTGGTGTGTTTTGTTCTTCAGCTATTTCGGCTCTAGCTTCAGCTACAATATCTTCCCAAGTTTCACCCAATTCAGCAAAGGCTCCCTTGCTTTTTTCATAAGCAACAAGTCCGTTTTTGATGATTGATTTAGCTATCGGTTTACCAATTCCTGCGACAACAGGGATTACCACAGGAGCTAATAAAACTGCGCCTATCCCAGCTATAATTCCAGGTGCGCCGGCATCTTCTATGAAATCAGTAATTTTTGCCATAATTAAATCAACCTCCAATAAATTGGAGAAGGTCACATAAGCTTTTTATCTTACTCTAATTTTTATTGTTATATCATCTAGCTGTTGGTAGATGTTTTGAGATGTACAGGAGGAGTTAGGAGTAAAACTCTCTTGCTGTCTTGGTTTCAATTTAGATTCTGTACCTCATTTATCTGCGATATTCTGTATAGGAATTCGATTTAATTTATGTATTCCTTAACACTGCTTGAGCTCTTCATTATAAAGGTAGATTTGCCATTAAATTTAGGGAATAAGACAGTGATGCAGGTTTTAAACTAGTCCATAAATTGGAAGTTTTTGGGGAAAATTCTAAATTATTAGTCTCTGTTATACCTATTTCTGAAATAGGAGGATATATAGATGGATTTTTTTGTAAAGCTAACTCCATGATTTCCAGCCAATGGAATATGCTAATTTCCGGAGATTGGTATGCGATCACTATTGATGAAGCACGGCTATTAACACGCACATGAGTAATTTGATTATGGGCCTTTAGTAAAGTTTCTAACCTCTGTTTATAGGCAGAATCTTGAGCAATTAGGGGCACATAAAATCGAATCCTTCCTGGAATTGTATGGACTACATTATAAGCAATTTGAGTATTATATTTTTTATCTATATCTGGGATAGGTTTAATTTTTTCTGCTGACAAAAATTCCGGTTCTAAAGAGTTAATCACCCTGCGCGTAGCATCTGCCATTAGGATGTAAACTGGAATTGCGGCTAAACCATGTATTCCGATTCTCCCTGTGACGGCTAACCCTGTCAGCAAGGGAATTAAATCAAGAGATTGCTTTTTCCAAAAATCCAGAGATTTCCATTCCCCAAAGGCATCTTTTTTACCAGTATTCATTTATCTAAAATAGGTACACAAAACTAGAAGTTAATTCAAGTTAAATATAACTTCTAGCTTTGGTGTTAAGCCTCAATCTTGAGAGCTATTTTGGTTTAAGTATTGTTAAGTACCCGTTGTTGATATTCGGCGTCAGTCATTAGTTCTTCAGTAGATTCTACCCTATCTAAAAATATCTTTCCTTCCAAATGATCATACTCATGTTGAAAAATTCGAGCAATAAAATCTGTTAACTCTTGTTTTTGTGTATTCCCATTTCGGTCATTATACTCAATTTCAATTTTCTGATATCTAGGAACTAACCCCCTAATTCCCGGCACACTTAAGCAACCTTCCCAACCTTTGATAACTTCAGTTGAATAAGCAATAATTTTTGGATTAATCATTGGTGTTGGTTTCATTTCTGGTGCATCGGGATATCTGGGATTAGGACGGGAAGCAACAATAAATAAACGATGAGATTCTGCCACTTGAGGTGCAGCAATTCCCACACTGTTAGCTTGAGAAATAGTAAATATTAAATCATCAATGAGTTCCTGAATATGCTCATCTTGAATGTTGTCTACCCAAGCTGCTTTTTGGACTAACATCGGATTGCCTAATTGAATAATTGGTACTGATTCATTCATGAGGAACACCATTTATGTAAGTATTAATTGACGCTAACTCAACAATTATTCAAAGAAATCAATTCTCAGAACGCACTGGTAAAGGAGCAGGACTGACTGTTAGTTGAACAGTTCTCCCCTGACGGTCTACTTGGACTTTAAGAGGAGTACCAATCTGACTATTTTCCACTAGTTTTTGTACTTCATCGACCTTGCTAACAGGTTGATTATTAATGGTTTTTATCACATCCCCTGGTTTGAGTCCACCAATTGCGGCTGGTGATTCAGAAACAATTCTCACTAATAAAACTCCTTGATCTGCAGCCAAATTTACTCTATTACCAGATCTACGAATTATTTTTTCCTTGAGTTCTGGTGTTAGCGTCACCATTTGTACACCCAAATAAGGATGATCCACCCTACCTTTGCTAATTAATTCTTGGGAAATTTTTTGCACCGTATTAATAGGAATTGCAAAGCCTAAACCTTGAGCGCCTTGGATAATAGCTGTGTTCATTCCTATCACTTTACCACGAGCATTTAGCAGTGGACCACCAGAGTTTCCAGGATTAATTGCTGCATCTGTTTGTAAATAATCAACCCGCTTATCACTAGCACCAATAGCACTACTAGAACGGTCTGTAGCACTAAGAATTCCCGAAGTTACAGTATTGTTTAAACCCAAGGGATTACCAATTGCAATTACGGCTTCTCCTGGTTGCAAGGTATTGGAATTTCCTAGAGCTAAAATTGGTAAATTATTAGCATTAATTTTAATTACTGCTACATCTGTAACCGGGTCTTCTCCCAAGACTTTACCATCAAAAGTCCGTCCGTCTTTGAGTGTAACTGTAACTTGATCTGCGCCATCTACGACATGAGAATTAGTCAAAATTTGCCCAGAGGAATTAATAATAAATCCAGAACCGCTACCCCTTTCTACTCTTTCTCTTTCTTGGGGAATTCTGTCACCAAAAAATCTGCGGAAAAATGGATCCGAAAATTCATCTGGTACTTGAGATGTAACGGTTCTGGCAGAATCAATGCGAACAACAGCACCTCCCACTTTTTGTACTACTTCGACAACAAAGTTAGGATCGCCGGAGGATGCGATGATGGTAGGAGGCATAATTACCGAAGTGGGAGCAGTAGTTTTTTGGACTTCAGAAAGGCTCTGTTCGGATTCTAAGGTTCTGCTATTCAGGTTAGAGCAGCCACTCAGAACCACCGCTGCTAACCCAGTGATTAACATCCACCCTTTTCTTTTACCTCGTATACAGGGGAGCAAAAACCTGGTATCAATATTTTTGGATGCTAGGTGATGATTATAAATCTTCATCATGTACTTATTCTCCGTGTTAGTCGCTAAGTTATAGGATATTGGCTACCTGGTCTTAACCAGAATGATTACAGTTTAAAGTTAAACTATTGCTTGCTCATATCTTCCATTGTGGCTATTAGCAGCAAAGGTGGTAGATAATGGAAATTCCCATAGACAAGCTGTGGAGTCAGGTGCTAGAGCGTTTACAGCTAGAGCTATCTTGTCCCACCTTTGAGACTTGGATTAAAACTGCTAGTGCAAAGCAACTAGAAAATAATTGTCTGATAATATGTACACCTAACCTCTTTACCTGAAATTGGCTTCAGAAGTATTACATCAATACTATTGCTCATGTCGTGCAAGATATTGTGGGTTATCCAGTAGTAATTTACATTACGGTAGCTCAAGGTGATGAAGTTTCTCAGTTAGTTGAAGGAGAAGTTGCTTGAGAATTGCCTGCTGTCAATCCAATTTCCCCAAATGTATCTAAAAATCAACAAAAAAGTACAGACTTATATTCTCAGTAAGTTTTTTCAAGATTTGTGGTTGGTGCTAATAATCGTATGGCTCATACTGCTTCTTTGGCTGTAGCAGAATATCCAGGTAAGGAATTTAATCCTTTATTTTTATGTGGTGGTGTAGGTTTGGGAAAAACTCATTTAATGCAAGCTATTGGTAATTATCGCTGGGAGATTTATCCTGAGTCTAAAATATTTTATGTTTCGACTGAGAAGTTTAGTAATAATTGAATTACTGCTATTCGTAATGTATAGTATGCAAACTTTTCAGGAACATTACCAGGCTGCTGATATTTTGTTAGTTGATGATGTTCAACTTCTGGAAGGGTAAAGAATATACTCAAGAAGAATTTTTTCATACTTTTAATACCTTAGATGAGGCTGGGAAGCCAGTTGTGATTCCTTCTGATCTTCTTCCTAAGCAAATTCCTCGTCTGCAAGAACGGCTTTGTTCGCGGTCTTCTATGGGGTTTGCTGATATTCAAAGGCCGGATTTAGAAATGCCCATGGCAACTTTGCAAAAAAAGCTGAATATCGAAATATTCGTTTACCTAGAGATGTAATTGAATATATTGCCTATAATTATACTTCCAATATTCAGGAATTGGAAGGGGTGTTAATTCGGGCAGTGGCTTATAGTTCGATTTGGGGTTTACCAATGACGGTGGAAAATATCACCCCATAGGCACACCTAACAAAAAAACGGAAGCAACACCAGAGGTAATTTTAAATGTGGTGGCAGATTTTTTTAAGCTCTCAATTGAAGATTTAAAAGCTAATTCTCGCAGGAGATAAATTAGCCGGGCTAGACAAATTGCTATGTATTTAATGCGTCAATATACAGGCTTAAGTTTACCAAGAATTGGGGAGGAGTTTGGTGGTAAAGACCATACAACACTAATGTATAGTTGCGAGAAAATTACGGAACTACAAGAAGCAGACCGGACCTTAATTGAAACTTTAGGTCAATTGAGCTATCGAATCAATATGATTAGTCCTTCTCAGAAGTCGGAGTTTGATCGCATGAGTTCTTAAAGGAGGTGAAACTGACTCAACCATTCGAGAAGCACTGCAAATATTACGTAATGATGAACAATTAAATCAATTAGAAACAGTTCTCGCCTTCTTTGCTACATTTGTATTGAATAGTTCGTTAGTTCAAGAAATCATGAGGTGGGATATAGCGGTATTACACGAATCACATTGGTATCAAGAAATTGTACGGGAAGTAGAAATTCACGGACGATGGGAGGAATTATATTCAGGGATTGAATTGGCTTTAGAAATTAAGTTTGGTAATACAGGTTTAGAATTGATGCCTGTTATTCATAAAATCAGTGATCTACAACAATTGAAAGCATTTCAACATGCTATCAGAACTGCAAATAGTGTTGAAGAATTACGAAAGTTATTATAGGTTATGGTAGCTAGATTCCTAATTTTTCCACAGATTTTCCACAGCTACGAATCCCGAGTCCCCAGCCTAAAATTTGTTACTATAATCCTTCACCAGTTGAATCTCTACCATGAAATTAGTTTGCTCTCAAAGCGACCTCAGTACCAATCTTTCACTCGTCAGTCGTGCAGTACCATCAAGACCTACTCATCCCGTACTTGCTAACGTGCTTCTACAAGCGGATGCAGAAACTAACCAGGTCAGCTTAACAGCTTTTGATCTAAGCTTGGGTATCCGTACCAGTTTTAGTGCTGAGGTAATTGAAGGCGGTGCGATCGCTCTTCCTGCTAAACTACTTGTAGATATTACCTCCCGTCTACCAGAAGGCAAAATCACCCTAGATGACGAATCAGGAGACAACACCGGAGAAGGTATAGTTGTCACCCTCAAACCCAAAAGCGGCAAGTATCAAGTCAGGGCAATGGGAGCAGAAGAATTCCCCGAATTACCTGTAATTGAAAGCTCGGAAGCAATTCAACTCACTACGGCTGCACTAATTGAAGGCTTGAAGGGTTCATTATTTGCTACCAGTGCAGATGAAACCAAACAAGTCCTGACAGGCGTGCACTTAATGGTTAAACAGGATACCTTAGAATTTGCGGCTACAGATGGACACCGCCTTGCAGTGCTAGAAACTACTAACAAGCATCCTATTGATAGTAATGAACAACTAGAAGTGACAGTACCAGCTAGAGTCTTGCGCGAATTACAGCGGATGTTAGCCCATAGTTCCTCAGAAGAAACAATAGCCTTATATCTTGATCCTGGTCAAGTCGTATTCTCTTGGCAAAATCAACGCTTAACAAGTCGGACTTTAGAAGGACAATATCCCGCGTATCGGCAATTAATACCGCGTCAATTTGAGCGACAAGTCACACTAGAACGGCGGCAATTTATCAGCACCTTAGAGCGAATTGCAGTGTTAGCTGATCAGAAAAATAATATTGTCAAAGTCAGTATTGATAATGCCAATCAAGAAATTACCTTATCTTGTGAAGTGCAAGATGTGGGTAGTGGTACAGAGTCAATGCCGGCACAAATTTCTGGGGAAGATATAGACATTGCTTTTAACGTCAAATATTTAATGGAAGGCTTGAAAGAGTTACCATCTTCCGAAATTAAAATGCATTTAAATCAAAGTTTAACTCCGGTAGTTTTTACACCTTTAGGCGGTTTGAAAATGACCTATTTAGCTATGCCTGTGCAACTTAGGAATTAGCATTTCTAGGTGACAGGTGGGGAGCATGCCAATTTTGCAAAAATACCGTCACTTGTCATTCTGTTAGCGAAGCGTAGCGTAAGCTCTAGCATCTCGGAGATTCTTCACTTCACTCCGTTCCGTATGGCTTACGCCACGCTTCGCTAACATTACGCTGCGCTGCATACCCTGCCGGAAGGAAGCTACAGTATGATAATGAACTTACACATTTGGGATGCTTCCAATAGGTGACAGGGAAGAAGGTAAAAGAAAAATAATTTCCTGGACTCCTACTCCTGACTCCTGACTCCTGACAATATGTTTAATGGGGATTTCAATCCAGAATTCTGTACCTACATCTGGTTGTGAATTACATTTCAAAATCCCACCATGGTTTTCTACCACAATTTGGTAACTAATTGATAAACCCAAACCAGTACCTTTTCGTACTGGCTTAGTGGTGAAAAATGGATCAAATATTCTGTCTCTGACAGCTGAGGGCATTCCTGAACCATTGTCACCAATACGAATGACTGCACTGTTCACAGTGTCATTCATTACTCCCACAGTAGTAGAAATAGTAATTTTTCCTGGTTTGGGATTTTCTAATGTATATGTTTTACTAGTTTCTAAGGTATCAATGGCATTACACAAAATATTCATAAAGACTTGATTTAGTTGTCCAGCATAACATTCTACCAAAGGTAAATCACCATATTCTTTGATCAGTTCAATGCCAGGAGATTCAGGTTTTGCTTTTAAGCGATGCTGTAAAATTAACAGGGTACTATCAATAGCATCATGGATATTCACGTCCTTCATTTCTGACTCATCAAGACGTGAAAAATTCCGCAAAGATAAGACGATTTGCCGGATTCTATCTACCCCGAATTTCATGGAAGATAAACTTTTGGGTAAATCTTCTATGAGAAATTCTAAGTCAATTTCTTCGGATCTATCTAGAATATTTTTACTAGGGTTTGTTAATTCTTGCTGATGAAGATTGAGCATGATCAGCAAGTTCTTGGCATATTCATGGATATGGGTAAGGTTTCCAGAAATAAAATTAACTGGGTTATTAATTTCATGAGCAACACCCGCTACAAGTTATCCCAGAGAATACATCTTTTCAGTTTGAATTAGTTGGGTTTGAGTAGTTTCCAATTCATGCAGGGTTTGAGTTAATTGTTCCGCTTGCTGTTGAGTTTTGACAAGTAATTCAGCTTGTTGAATTGCTACTCCAAATTGCCCTGCAATCTGACTGATGGAATTAACTTCTGAGGTTGTCCATTGACGAGGACCAGCATGTTGATAAGTACAAAGTAAACCCCAAAGTTTTTTCCTGATAAAAATAGGAGCTAAGACAAAAGCATAAATGTGAAACTGTTTTAAGTTATCAAAATCACAGGGAGTAAATCCCATTTTATATATATCATCTAGTGCATAAGTTTCATTATTGCGATATCTTCCTCCTTTTGTTTCTTGTAAATAAGTATCATTCCAAATTGTATTAATTCCCAGTTTGGATTCATCCAAGTAGTTGCTACTAGTAGCAACAAAATCTCCAACAAATTCTCCGCCCCAATCTGTATTGAATTTATATACAGAAACACGATCAGATTTAATTAATTGAGAAACTTCTTTAGTAGTCGTTTTAAACACAGTATCAGTATTAAGGGATTCACGAATTTTATTAATAACTCCGAACATAGCTTGTTGTCGTTCAGGAGTTTTTTGCATTTCTAATATCCGTTTGTGGACTTGTTTTTCTAAATTTTCATTGAAACTTTCTACCTGTTGGTAAAGTTCATATTGCTGAATTGCTGAGGCAAAATGTTTACTAATTCCTATAGCTAGTTCAATTTCTGTATCTGTCCATTGTTGAGCTTGTCCTTGTTTCGATTCGCGCCACAAATCAAAAGATATACGGGGATAAAGTTGTCTATTATCTGGGTCAAATTTACCTGCCCAAAGGGTTTCTGTGTCTATTTCATTGCGAAAAAGGCTTAAATAAGCCACTAATTCTTGTCGATAGTGGAGGGGAATCATTAAAATAATGCGAATTTTTGTAGGTTTAAAAGCAAGTTGTAAAATTCTTAAATTAGCATCTTGATAGATATCAGAAATTGGCCAAATTTCATATTGACCGGATTTATAATGTTCTCTCCAGACGCTATACTGCTCTAAAATTGGGTATATATTCTGTTCAGCATTAATAGGTTGTTGTCCACATACATAAAGCTGGAAACAGTTGCTACCAGGAATTAAGCATTCTGTGAGAGCTTTAAAGCTACTATATTGAAAATTAAAGGCATTATGTCTGATGCATAATCTGCCTCCAACGCCATTAAAAGCGGCAACTGTGGCTTCTAAAGCTGGCTGTAAGACAATAGTCGGCAGTGAATGAAGCAGGGTGGCAATACGGTTAATAATAACTTCTCGTTCGGCTTTGGCACGGGCTTGGATGAGGAGATTGTTGTGTGCGATCGCCACAGATAACTTTTCTACTACCAGCTGGATCGCTTCCAGTTCATATTCTACCACGTCACGGCCTTGAGAATGATGTGATGCTAACAATCCCCACAGTTGATCTTTATGAATAATCGGTGCAACCACTGAAGATTTTACACCCATAGCTGTCAAATATTTTATATGACATGGTTCTATAGGACGGTAAAGAATGTGATCAGATGTAATTTCTCCTGTGTTGAGGTCACGTAGAGGACTTTGGCCAATTTCACCAGAATCAAAATTAACTACAGAACGCACCCGCGATTTAATAAACAATTCTCGCGCATGGGGAGGTATATCATCAGCAGGAAAATTCAACCCTAACAACGAGGGTAAACTATTTTCATAAATAGATTCAGCAATAACTTGACCACTTCCATCAGGATGGAATTGATAAATCATCACTCAGTAAGTTCTTAGTAAGGAACGAACCTCAGCTGTAGTTGCTCTAATAATGTCTTCTAACTCTAAGGACTGCCGAGTCCGATTTGTAATCCGACGAAGTAGAGTTTCTTGGGCTATACCTGTCTGTAGGTCTATTGGTGGGATGGCAACCATTGTTTTTATACAATAATTATTATCTTACTATAGTCGATTATTCAGATTAATAATATTTAAATATTATACTGTGGACAAAAGCAACAGTGAGTATACGGACGAGTTATAGACTTAATCATGATTAATTAGATCATAAATTCCCGCAGAATTATCATCAGGGAACAGGTGATAGGTAACAGGTGACAATCCACAATTCAAAATTTTCCTGCCTCCTATCACCTACTTGCTACACTGTTACATTGTCAGCAAAACGAATTTTCAGATAATCATCATCCATTTTTGCCCCTGATGGTTGCAGTGCGGCTAAAGCTTGGGGTAAAACCAAGTTACGGCGATGATTACCAATAGTAATGTTTAATTCGTCACCAGTTTTACTGAGTTGAATCTGGCTTTTAGGAATATTAGGTAAATAAAGTTCCAAGCTGTATTGGTTATTTTCCTGCACAATTCTGATAGTGGTTTCTTTGTAATAAGTCTGAGTTGGGTCCTCATCTGGGTAGAGAGTTTCTTTCAGTCTATCTAATGCTGCTAAACCACACATTTCCTCAGAATAAAGAGGAATTTCTTTCACAGGTAAGGGGTGAAAGTTTTCATGAATTTCTTGGCGATATTGCTCTTGATTTTCTTTCCAACATCGGAAAAAGGGATCTTCAACTTCTTTAGGAATAATGCGATTAGCTACAACTAAATCCGTCGCTACATTATACAAACTCAGATAAGCATGAGCGCGAAGAGATTCTTTAATCACCATTTTTTCTGGGTTGGTGACCAGTCGAACGGAGGTTTGAGTATTGTCAGTCAATACTTTTTCCAGTGCTTCTATTTGTTCATAAAACTCATAAGGCGCATCCATTACTTCTTTATCTGGTAAAGAAAAACCAGCAATGGGTCTAAACAGCGGTTCTACCAAAGGTCTGAGTGCCACTGAGATATTTTGAAAAGGTTTGTAAAAACGCCGCATATACCAGCCACCAACTTCTGGTAAACTTAGCAAACGCAGTGCAGTACCAGTTGGGGCAGAATCAATAATCAAAACGTCAAATTCACCTTCATCATAGTGACGTTTCATTCTGACCAAGCCGAAAATCTCATCCATGCCTGGTAAAATTGCCAATTCTTCCGCTTGTATCCCGTCTAAACCCCGTGCCTGTAAAACTTGGGTAATATAACGCTTTACAGCACCCCAGTTACCTTCTAATTCTTGTAGTGCATCGAGTTCTGCACCCCACAAATTTGGGCGCACTTGTTTGGCATCATGTCCCAATTCTATATCAAAACTATCTGCTAAGGAGTGAGCAGGATCTGTACTTAAAACCAATGTCCGATAGCCGAGTTCTGCAGACCGAAGTCCAGTGGCTGCGGCAACGGAGGTTTTACCTACGCCACCCTTACCTGTCATTAAAATTACTCGCATGGATGATTTTGTCCTGCCTGAATTTTGTTTACATTTATTTACATTATCCTTTGTTTGCGGAAAATAGGTGTTGCTTCAGCACATCTAATCGGGAACAATGCCAATAATCAATATGGGAAATAATTAACCCTTCAGAGTTGAGACGTAGTTCACTCCAACCAGAAATAGATATACGTGGTTTCCAGGGGAGGGGGGAGTTCCAGCTAAGTGTCCAGTCGCTTTTAATTGTGTCTTCTTGTTGTTGGATGTTATGCAAATCCATTTTTAGATTTAAGAAGAAAGTCTCGATAAATTTAATCATCCATTTATAAAGTTCCAAACCACGAAATTTAAAAACAGCATCTTGAAAACAAACGTCTCGTGCATAAATGGTGTAGGTTTGATGCATGGGAAATCTTTGATAGTCGGCTTTGAGAATTTCAATAATATCCATGATAACCAATTCAAAATTCAAAATTCAAACATAGTGAATAGGACAATTCAAAATACAAAATACTTCCTCCTGTAACCTGCTTTCTCGATCTTGGGTGATTCCTAAATAAATATGCTATAATCGTACACGTTGACGAGAAATAGAATCAATGAGTATGCCTTCAAATCTGGTCATGACTTCTTTTAAGTCTAGCGGTTCTGGTAGTAAAAAAGCTAAGTCATTACCATAACGCCTGGGTATGAAACAATATTTTTGAGCTAGTGCGATGGCTTTCTGTTCTTGTATGGTTTGTAACACCAAAACTTCCTGTCCCGGAATTAGAGTTTTTAACTCAGATAAACTCCCCTCACCTAAAATTATACCATTTTTCAAAATGCCAATTCGGTTACAAAGTCGTTCAGCTTCATCTAAAACTCCGTTCCCAGTATAAAATTAGGGGTGTGGAATTCCACCTTACGCAGAAGCATAATCCCTCTACCTTATTACTATGACTTTATTCTTTTAGTGGGAAAGGAGTAAATGTGTTGTCAATAAGATGGTCATGCCTTAATTTTTCAGTTGGCGAATTAATTCCCAAATTTCATATCTCGCTTCAATATCTAAACCTGTAGTCCGTTCATCTAGAATTACTAACTGCGGTTGATGTATCAACGCAACAGCAATATTTAACCATCTTTGTATTCCCCCACTCAGAGTTTCTACAGGACTTTTAGCTCTATCTAATAGATAGACAGCTTTGAGATTTGCTTCGACTTGTGTATTTTTGGTTTCTCGATCCAAACCGTAAATATCAGCAAGAAGTTGCAAATTTTCCGCACAAGAAAGGGTTTTATATAAGAGGTTTTCTTGAGGAGCAATCCCAATTACTTTTTTTTTGTTGATATTGATGGTAATATAACCACTATCAGCATTGAGTATAGATTACAAATAATATTTATTTTCGTTGTTTTCCCCGCTCTATTTGTACCTAATAAACCTTAAAGCTCGCCTTTATTAATATGTAGCCTTAATTTTTTAAGGAGTTTCATGTTTGGGTAAGATTTATTTAAGCTTTTAATTCTTAGCATATTAGACCTCTTGCAAAATTGTTTCTGTAGTATGATAGAGAGTTTTGGATTTTCTGTATTTTTGGTGTTCTTTGCGCTCGCTAATTCAAACATAACCTTGTAACTCTAACTTTTCACTCAAATGAAGACAGCCTAGTTTTATAACATAAAATTAATTCTGCAAGAGGTCTATTTATGATTTAAATTTTAAACTTCTGTAAACTTGGACTTGACTATTTGAGAGGATGTTCTAAAACTAGCAAAAACGAGTTTTTAGAGAAAAAGTCAAGTCATTGAACTGGCGAAAATTACCAAAAACAGAAGATTGTAGGTAAAATATAACTGGATCTATGGTTAACTTTGTGATCTCCTATGTCAATACTGCCTCTGTAATGATTTACTCTGATTCACAACTTCCCCCCAGAATGGGAATGAAATGTATTCTGTATTGATTGCTAAATAACACTTTTTGGGATATAACTAAGAATAATCACGCGTAGCACTGAGTTTTATCATCAACTTAATGCATTTCCGATCGCATTCAGACAAGATTGACTCATAACGTTGATAGTAAAAAGTGCTGATGGTTAATTTTACAGTGGCTATCTCTACCTACAACGGAGAAAACCGCATAGTAGATATCCTAGAAAAATTGCAATCGCAAATTGGGACAGAAGAAATTTCTTGGGAAATTTTGATTATTGACAATAATAGCACTGATAAAATTGCTGAAGTAGTAAAAGAGCAAATATCTAATTCGAGTGAAGTCTATCCCCTCAAATATTGCTTTGAACATGAACAGGGACTGGCCTTTGCACGCAGATGTGCGATCCGCGAAGCAAAAAGTGATTTAATCGGATTTCTGGATGATGATAATCTACCCTATCCTAACTGGGTAGCAGAGGCTTATAAATTTGGTCAAACCCATGTAAGAGCTGGTGCTTATGGGGGACAAATTCATGGCAAATTTGAAGTCGAACCACCTCCAGAATTTGAAAGAATTGCTCGCTTTTTTGCACTTATAGAAGAGAATAAAACTTATTGCTATAACGAAAAATACAAGCATACCCAAAAGAAAATGTTTCCTCCCGGAGCAGGAATAGTTATTCGCAAACAAGCTTGGTTAGAAAGTGTTCCTGAACGTCAAAAGATTACAGGAGTATCAGGTGAGTCTTTATCAACAAAACCTGAAGATATAGAAATGTTATCATACATTTTCTATGCTGGCTGGGAACTTTGGTTTAATAAAGACATGAATATTGATCATAAAATTCCCAAATCTCGTTTTGAAAGGAATTATATAATTCGGTTTTTTCAGGGAGTAGGTTTGAGTCGATACCAGACGAGAATGATTGCCTATGAACCTTGGCAAAAATTTTTTGTTCTACCTGCGTACATTATCAATGACTTACTCAAAGTTATGATTCATTTTATGAAGTACAGAAATGTTATTACAACCGATATAGTCTCTGCTGGGGAAATGGAGCTTCTTTTAAATATTTTTATGAGTCCTTTTTATCAATGGAAAAACATATTAATTAGGAAACACTAAAAATGCTACCCACACAAGTCCAATTAGAAAGTAAACCTTGTCCAATTTGTGTTAAATTGGATGACCAAATAATTTTAACCAGACGCGATCACTTACATAATCTTCCTGGTGAGTTTACCGTAGTTAGATGCTGGAATTATAGCTTGATGCGAACTAATCCGCTTCCAACACCAGAAACAATTGAGTTTTATTATCCTGATGATGATGGACCATATAAACAAAGTAAAATTTCTAGTAAATCTTTATCTGAGGATTCTAAACTTCTCTGGAAACGCTTAGTTAAAAACTTTTTAGAGTTTGAATTTAATCAAAATAAATTACCAGATTTAGCTCCATCTCGAATGTTAGAAGTAGGATGTGCGTCTGGAAAATTTCTGCATCAGATGGCAAATCGAGGATGGGAAGTTGAAGGCATTAAATTTTCAGAAACTGCATCAGAAGTAGCTCATTCTCTAGGCTATAAAGTTCATACAGGTTCATTAGAAACCGCTCCAGAACCTGAGCAAAAATATGATCTGGTTGTAGCGTGGATGGTATTAGAACACTTACATGATCCAATTTTAGTATTGAAAAAACTTCACAATTGGGTTGCTCCGGATGGATGGTTAGTATTATCTGTTCCTAATGGGGCTTCCTGGGACTTTTCTTTGTTTAAAAATGCTTGGTATTCTTTACATTTTCCGCATCATCTCTATCACTATACACCGCAAACCCTGGGAACAATATTAGAACTAAGCGGGTGTAAAATGACTTGTGTATTACACCAAAGATTCCTATATGACTTGATTGCTAGTATGGGTTATTCCCTGGAAGATCGAGGTTATAAAAATTAATGGACTCAAGCACTAATTGATTTTCCTAAAAAGTCTGGAAAAAAGCAATATTGGTTATATCCTCTGGTATATCCCCTTAGTATTTTGGGTCAAACAGGAACAATGACGAAAAAAATCAATGATTAAAGTTGCAGCACTAACAAGCGGTACTAACACTCCATTATCTCGCTTTCGAGTCCGACAGCATATTGAACCTCTCAAAAAATTGGGAATTCAGCTAAAAGAACATATCCCTAACATTGATAAAAATAAATTTGTTCCTGACTTTGCCACAGGAATAAAACATCAAAAATCTTTAAGAATGATGATGTTAGGAGCAAAACTAATATCCAGAATTCCTGGTGTTGCTGGTAGTTGGAGTAGTCAAATTACTTGGGTACAACGAGAATTAGTACCAGGACGCTGTAGCCTAGAACCATTTCTGAAAAACCCCTAGTTTTTGATGTCGATGATGCCATTTGGTTAGCTTCTGCCTCAGACTATTTTAATCAACGATCTTATGCAGAAAGAGTGTTTAATTCGATTCAGTCAATCGCTAAATGTGCTGATATTATCATTGCCGGAAATAATTACTTAGCTGATTGGTTTGTCAATTATGGTGCAGAGGTGCGGATCATCCCGACAGCCATTGATACAGAACGCTTTCGTCCTAAATTAGCCTCATCTGAGGATAATTCTCATAAATTTATCATTGGTTGGACAGGAAGCGCAGGAAATCTCGGCTATTTACAAGCAATAGAATCTGCTATAGCCCAATTTATGAATCAATTTCTCGACTCAGAACTGTTGATAATTGCCGATCAACCCCTCTCTTTTTCCTCGTTACCAGCTGAAAGAGTTCGTTTTATTCCTTGGTCTTCTCAAACAGAAGTCACAGGGGTTCAGCAGGATATAGGATTAATGCCTCTCCCTAATAATGAATGGACAAAGGGAAAATGTAGCTTTAAAATGCTGCAATACATGGCCTGTTGTATACCCGTTATAGTATCTCCTGTAGGCATGAATTCAGAAGTCCTCGTATTAGGAGAAGTTGGACTAGGTGCAAACAGCGCTTCAGATTGGTATGAGGCGTTGGTCTTTTTTTACAAAAATCGTAGTCTCGGTCATAATTTGGGAAAAAATGGTCGTCAAGTTGTTGAAGATAATTTTAATCAAAAAGTTATTTGTCAAAAACTAGCCAAAGTTTTTCAGGATTTATATAATATGGACCTATTCCATCAGGGACTTAGAGAGCTTTTACAAGTTAATCAGCACTTATCTAATCATAAAATCGGCTTTGTCACCATAGAAAGACCAATACCTAAATGGTTTATAAAATTCACCCAAGCAATTCCTAGTTATGCAGTGGGATTACAATTACGGCGTGAATATCGTCATTTTTCAATGGGATTACAAGCTTTATCCCTCAAAGATGTTGACAGTATTTATGTCATGGAAATTTATAACCAACATCTTTTAACCCTTTTACCAATGTTGGTATCAACAGGGAAACAAGTATTTTTAGGTATTCATGGTAATCAATTCTTGGCTCAAGAAGGCAAAATTAAATATTTAGGTTTTGTTTATTTGAAAAATTTTATAGAGTTTAATCCTAAGTTTAAAGTTATTCTTTTAGAATTAGATGATGATTATGTCAGTGATAAGTTTAAATTTAACGCATATTCTAAAATCGTTATTCCTCACCCCATTATCAGTGAGGTTACCCCGAAATTACAACCAGGAGAAAAGCTAAAACAAGACGATAAAATTACAATTGGTATTGTAGGTATTATTCGAGAAGATAAACCCATTAATAAGATTTTAGAAAAAGTCCGCTCCTATGTTTCTCAACATTCCCAAAAACTAGAATTCGTTATTGGCACACCCATTAACCAAAAACCCAAATATCTGGAAAATTGCTCAGATATTACATTTATTGACACCACAGAAGACGAAGACTATCTACAAGCATTACAACAATTAGATATTTTAGTCACCAATTTTAATCAACAGCGTTATTATTATCGAGCGAGTGGAGTGATAAGTGATGCTGGGTCTTGTGGATGTTATATCATTGCTCCCGATTATCCCATAATCAAACATCAAATCACCTGGCCAGTACCGATAGGTTCATTATATTCTAGTTTAGATGATTTAGACCAAGTGATGGAAGAAGCAATTCTTCATATTCAAAAAAAAGGTCAGTATAATCATTGGATTTGGAGAGAAAAAAGAAATGCAGAATATATTGCTAAATTGCTATTTTCCCAACTCTAATTTTCCTGATAGATGCAAAATATATTCCCAGTGCACTTGAGAATTCTGGTAACTACCCAGGTAGCAATGCGAGGGATATTCCCAAGAGGAAAGAACAGATATTGGTGAAGGAAACCGCAAAATCGAATGAGTGAAAGCCGCCGGAAATCTTCTAATTGTTACAAATATAATACTGAGATTCGATTCAGATCCCTAACAGGATATCTGAGAACTATCAGAATTAATCGAGATCCCCCCTTAGAGCTTGTTTGAAAAGTCGGTCTTTGTCTCATGTTGAATGCAGCGGAGCGGAATGAAACATCTCAGTACATGCTCGAAACCTAGATTCTAGAGCCTCCGGCACGCTTCGCGTTCACGCAGTGTCCCGAAGGGATACGCTCCATTTCATTGCGCTCAGAATGACAATTCATACCTCCTAAAACTTTTTAAACATGCTCTTATAAAGGGGGATTTACGGAGATATACAAGTGTTAGATACGATACAAAAAATTTTTCAGACATCCTCTAATTTCTGTCAGAAGCGAGGGTCCTTGTTATTTAGCATTCTGCAACCTCATGAATAAACATTAATTCTTGTAATTCTGCAAATATTCACCTACATTTAAACCAATTACCCCGATAATTCTTAAAAAGATGGACATAACTTTTAAAGGTGTAAAAGATTCACGAAACCAGATAATGCCAATACTAGTAATTACAATAGTACCCAAACCAGACCAAACAGCATAAACAATACTAACTTCAATTTTTCTAAGAGAAAGCGTCAAAAAAGTTAAACAAAGTCCATAGAATAAAAAAATTAATATTGAAGGAACTAATCTAGTGAATTCTTCAGACAGTTTCATACAAGTTGTTCCAGCAATTTCAAAAAAAATTGCTATCATGAGGTACAGCCAACTGATTAACATAGCTATTTTAGATTCTTACTGGAAGTGCAGAATTAGGGTTACTTAATTATCTCTAGCGACCCGAAAAATTTCCATAAGTAGACAGTCTTATGTTTTTGTGACTTCCAGTACATAACCGCAAAATCAATCCAAACTAAGTAGGGCTTGCTTAAAAAGTTGTTCGTGACGATTAGTAATCAGAAGGAAGGAGAGGAGGATTTAGAATGATCTATAGCAATCCTAAATGAATCATGAGTAAATACTGTTACTGCATTTGTAACTTATAAAACTAGAATTTAAAGCTATGAATTACCCTTAATATACCACTTCAGCCACAAAACACAAATTTATTTGGTATTTATGTTATCTTTAATCAATTAAGTATTTTCTCACCAATGATTAATGATTCCGGATTGCCATAGAATCTGAAAAAGTGTTTGAGTTCTCATAGTATCAAGGCTTATTTCCTGCATCTTATCAACCTTAAATAACTCTTAAACTGGTTTTTCGTTTATATGGCTTAACGCCACGCTACGCTATCAGCAAGCCCTAAGTAAAAAAATCTGCCATTGCCGCGGTAAATCCTGCAAATGAACTATAGTCATTTGATACAATAGAAACATTTAAACCTAAATCTTGTGAATTTGTAGCTGTATATGGTCCAAAACAGGCAATTATAGACTTTTCATAATCACTTTTTGAATCAAACATTCTGATAAAACTTTCTACTTCTGCTGTGCTACTAAAAGCAATAATATCTATGATTCCTTGACGTATTAAATTTAATTCTACTGCATAAATATTTTTGTCTATACATTGGGTCATATAAGTAGATAAACGAGTAACTTGCACACCTAATTTAGGTAAATCATTAATCAAGTTAGGTATGATATTCGGTTCAGGTAAACCCACAACTTCAGGAGTAGGTACTAGGACTGTTTGATGATGAATATTGGGAATTTTAGATAATTCTGCGACAATTCCTTCTGGACTAGGTTCTTCGGGGATTAAATCAACTCGTCCACAAAGAGATAATAAACTTTCAGAGTCTTTACCTAAAGCACATAATTGACAATTATGTAACGCAGAGTGGGGAATGCTCAATTCATGTAGACGCTGAAAAAAGGCAATTATTCCGTTCCGACTGGTAAAGATAATCCAGTTAAATTTATCTAACTTCTGCAAAGTAATATCTAAATCGGTGTAGTCTGATAAAAAGCAGGTTTCGATAGTAGACATGAGAACGGGAAGACCACCTTTTTTAATAATTTCTTCCGACAAACGACAGGCATAATTTCTGGGGGCTGTTACTAAGACTTTTTTAGCGTATAGAGGTAATTTACTTGATGGAATCAGGAGGTTGATTTCACTAGAATTTGGTAGCACTATTTTCGATATAGATTGCAAAAGTAAGTAGGTAGACACAAACAAACAAAACTATGTAACAAAATATAAATTACTTGAAACCCTTGGGATTGATTGATTCCGCTTTGCTGCATTCGCCATGACATAGTTATACATTTTTCTGCCCACCTACTTATTATTTAAATTCTTTTTTATCCGAAATAATGGGAATTCTAATAATAAATTCAGAGCCTTGTCCTAGCTGCGATAAACAATAAATCTGACCACCATGTTTTTCTACCACAATTTGATGGCTGATGGATAATCCTAATCCAGTTCCTTTACCTACAGATTTGGTAGTGAAAAATGGATCAAATACACGTTTTTGGATATTCTCTGGTACTCCTGGTCCATTATCAGCAATGCCAATCATTACGTGATTGTCCTTATTTACTTCACTACGAATAGTAATTGTCATATCTTCTTGATTATGGGAAGTTAAATGATGACCGCAAATACATATTTGATAACTTTCGGAAAGGGCATCAATAGCATTAGATATGACATTCATAAATACCTGATTAAGTTGACCAGCATAGCATTCTACTAATGGCAGATTACCATAATCTTTAATTACTTTAATTTCTGGACGATCAGGTTTAGCTTTCAAGTTATGCTGAAGAATTGTTAATGTATTTTCTATGCCTTCATGAATATCAACTGATTTAATTTCTGCTTGGTCTAGTCTGGAGAAATTTCGTAGAGATAAGACAATTTCATTAATTCTGGTTGCACCAACTTTCATAGAAGATAACAATTTTGGCAAATCTTCCATGATGAATTCAATTTCAATACCTCTTTTTTTGGCTTGCAATACTACTTCAGGGTAAGAAGGTTCTTTTTGATAGCATTCTAGTAGGTATATGAGGTCTTGTACATATTTAGTGGCATAGTTAAGATTGCCATAGACAAAGTTCATGGGATTATTGATTTCGTGGGCAATACCCGCTACGAGTTGTCCCAAGGCAATCATTTTTTCATTTTGTAATAATCGAGTATAGTTGTGTTGAAGGTCGCGAAAGTCTGCTCTTGCTATGCGAGTGAGTTCTTTTTCTTTGTGGAGTCGATTAAGTGTTAAAACATGGATTTGAGAGTAAGCTAAAAGTAACTGATGGAAATCGAGTAATCCATACTGATTAGATTGATCTGTAATTACAATCGGTTCATAAACAAGTGTAGACGATCGCTCTAATGCTGTCTGAGTTGCATCCACAATGGGAGTATTCTCAGATAGGATAGATATCTCTGGTAGGAGAACATTGTAAAGATATTCAATAGGCCGACTAGCAAACAGCCCTAACCCATAAGGACGGCTCATTTGCTCAAAAAATAGCGGTCGGGAAATCATGCCTACACATTTCTGATTTTTAGTCAAGATAATTCCTGGTAATAAAGGCTCTTGATCAAAAAGTTTAGCTAATTCATTTCCTGGCTGATTTAGTTCGATTTGAACAGTCCAAACTGGTAATTCCTGCAAAGTCGACTCTAGTTTTAGATTCAACTTATCAGCACTTTTCATGCTATGCATAGCCAGCATTTTTATAATCCTTAATGTTCAAGATATTTGTCTTCTCCATCAATAAATTGAGGAGTTTGCACCTTTTAGAGTCTGGAACCAACTATATTTCCCTACACCCCATACCCCTACACCCTGTTTTCAGTCAATCTAAAATCTCCAAACTCAATCTAAGAACGAGTGGGATAAATCTAAAAATTGCAAATCCCAACTTCAAACTTGTTTGGCTGGTAAATCTTTTGATTAGGCAAAATTTCCATTGACAGTGAGCAAGTGTATCAAATATTAACATCTGGTCTTTAAATAAAAGTTAAGGATTCAAACTAAAATCAGCAGAAATGACTTTAAATTATTTACTAAATATATGTACTGATTTAAATTAAGTTGGATAGACTTCCCCGCACCTGACACCCAACAGCAAAGACTGAAGACTCTTCAAGTTTAGAAATCAAATAGGATTCCTATCCGTTACACCCTAATTAAAATGTAAAATATGACAGTTGTATTATATGCCTGAATGTGATTGAGCGTTATACTTTGCCCGAAATGGGCAATCTGTGGAGCGAAGCTTATAAACTAAAAACCTGGCTGCAAGTAGAAATTGCTGTTTGTGAAGCCCAGGCAGAATTAGGTTACATTCCATCAGAGGCGGTTGCAAAGATTAAAGCCAAGGCGAATTTTGACCCTAAGCGGGTGCTGGAAATTGAGGCGGAAGTCCGCCATGATATGATCGCTTTTTTGACAAATGTTAATGAATACGTAGGTGATGCGGGACGTTATATTCACCTGGGCTTAACTAGTTCAGATGTTCTGGATACGGCTCTAGCACTACAATTGATCGCTAGTTTGGATCTGTTGTTGCAACGCTTGGAAGATTTAATTCAGGCAATTCGCCATAAAGCCAGAGAACACCGTTATACTGTGATGATTGGGCGATCGCATGGTATTCACGCTGAACCGATGACCTTTGGTTTTAAGTTGGCTGGGTGGTTAGCGGAAGTGTTACGGCATCAAGAACGCTTGCAAATTCTCCAAAAAACCATAGCTGTAGGTAAGATTTCCGGCGCGGTAGGGACTTATGCAAATATTGAACCTCGTGTAGAAGCGATCGCTTGTCAAAAGCTAGGACTCAAACCTGATACAGCCTCAACTCAAGTTATTTCCCGCGATATTCATGCCGATTATGTGCAGCAATTAGCCTTAGTCGCTGCATCCATTGAACGCTTTGCGGTAGAAATTCGTAATCTCCAAAAAACTGACGTTTTGGAAGTTGAAGAATTCTTCGCTAAAGGTCAAAAAGGCTCTAGCGCCATGCCGCACAAACGCAACCCCATCCGTTCCGAACGACTGACGGGGATGGCGCGATTGGTACGAAGTCATGCAGGTGCAGTTTTAGAAAACGTCGCTTTATGGCACGAACGAGATATTTCTCACAGTTCTGTAGAACGGGTAGTTTTGCCAGATGCTTGCATTTTAACTCACTTTATGCTGCATGAAATCACCGACTTGGTGACAAATCTGCTAGTTTATCCCCAGAACATGGAACGGAATCTCAACTGTTATGGTGGCGTAGTTTTCAGTCAACGAGTCCTATTGACTTTAATAGACAAAGGACTTAACCGCGAAGAAGCTTATGCCATAGTCCAACAAAGCGCCCACACTGCTTGGAACAAACGGGAAGGTAATTTCCGCGATTTGATTAGCAAAGATCCCCGTGTTACTCAAAAGTTGTCACCGCCAGAAATAGATGCTTGTTTTGATCCACAGCACCATCTTAGACATTTAGATCAGGTTTATCAACGACTGGGAATTTAAAATTCAGGAGTCAGGAGTCAAACTAGTACCACTGTGAATTCAAAATGCTTCTTTCAGAAGAGCTACGCTAACAAAATTCAAGATATTGCTTCCAGCAGGCTGCGCCAACAAAATTCAAAATGAATATGGCGTGAGCTTTTCAGAGATTTGGAATGGTTGGTTTATTTACGCCGTGCTGTACTAGTAGTCTGTCAACCTAAAAATGACGCGTGAAGGTAAGCAGGGGATGCAGGGGAAGAATAGAAATTTAGTGATCGCTCACCAACATCCCAACCCTTGATCCTCCGTTGTTCATTCTTAATAAAACTAAATCCCCCTAAATCCCCCTTAAAAAGGGGGATTTAGGGGGATCGAAAAGTTGTTGATACATCATGAGGGACTTTTAAAAAATCCTCTAACCCACATTCCGCACTTCAATAAGTAGGATGAATAAACTACATTTACAGTCAATTGAAAACTATTGTTTTTAACAGTCAAGTACCAATAAAAAATAAATTATGCACGCAAAAATACTCAAGTTAAGAAAAATACTCTAATTTTTTTTAAAAATTCCCATTTTATTTTAAAAATTCCCATTATTTTAAAAATTCCCATAATTAAAAATTTAAGATAGTCCTTGTATTTACCCAAAGATTAAAACTATATACTACATATGTATATATGGAACATTGCCCTCGATGCTCCCCGTTCAGGAGGATTGATTGCTTTAATTCTGCTCTGGTTCGCAATTCGTAGTGCTAAACAGTGGTATGAGTGGTACTGGCAAAATCGTCGTCAGTAGAAGGGTGTAGGATATGGGTTCAAAGAAGAAGGGAAAAGCGAAAATAAAATCTTTAACCCTTACCCATTAACCTTCTCCCAAACCAACTAATAACTTTTAGATTGTGTTTTCTCAGTAGTATTGGGTAGGGGATAAGGTGTGAGGCAAGAAAATTTTCCCCTTTCCCCTTAACCATTACTCTTTTTGGTGTTAGAGAATCCCTATGACATGAAGTAAACCCCTACCAGTAACTATCTCGATAATTAAGGCGATAAAACCTAGCATGGCTATGCGACCATTCCAGACTTCGGCGCTAGTTGTCAATCCCCATTCCCAACGTTCTTGGGGATACATTTTTACCCTTTTTTTCATTTGGGTGACTTGGGACAGTTTGAGGTTAGGTTTTTCTAGGGACTCTATTACCAAGTCTGCCAATGCTTTAATAAATACCGGATGAGTATTGGGTGCAGCAGCGCGACGGAAGTTGTGAATTCCTGCTTCTTCAGCTATTTCTCGATATTCAATATCAATTTCTTGCAGAGTCTCGATGTGTTCAGAAACAAAACTAATCGGTACAACTATCAAATCTTGGACACATTTTGCGCCTAGTTCTTTCAGGGCATCCTCAGTATAAGGTTGCAGCCACTCTACTGGGCCAACACGACTTTGATAAGCTAGGGTGTGGGGATTAGGGCGATTGAGGGTTTCCATAATTAGGTGAGTACATTCCTCAATCTCTTGCTGATAAGGATCTCCTGCTTCTACAACATAGCTTTTCGGCACACCGTGGGCGCTAAAGAATATATGCACCTGATCTGGTTCAGGAAATTGATTAAGTTGTTCAATGATCAGTTCCGCCATTGCTTGCAGGTAGCCTAGTTGTTTGTACCAGGAAGGAATAACGGTGTATTCAAGGGGCTGAAGTTTGGGATTTTCTTGCCAAAGTCTTTCCAACAGCCGAAAGCTAGAACCACTGGTACTGATGGAAAACTGTGGGTAAAGTGGCAGAATTACCAGTTTTTCAATGTTATCTTGTGCCAGTTGAGCGATCGCTTCTTCTGTGTAAGGATGCCAATAACGCATTCCCACATAAATCTTGGTTTCTTTACCCATCGCATCCAGTTGTGCTTTTAAGGCTTCCCCCTGCTCTTCTGTAATGCGCCGCAGTGGTGAACCACCACCTATGTGCTTATAATTTTCCTGTGATGTTTTTTCTCGTCGCGTAGCAATAAACCAAGCCAATGGCTTTTGCATCCAACGAAATGGTAGGCGAATAATTTCGGGATCAGAAAACAGGTTATATAAAAACGGACCGACATCCTCTAATTTATCGGGTCCTCCGAGATTGAGTAATAATACGCCTACACGACCCATAGCAGTTACTTTCCCCCAACCTTGCAGATTTTTTACTAATGTTAACAATATATCTTTATTAAAGAGAAAGCTTTATTAGCAGGAAATATGCAATGGGCACAATTTTTAGAGACTGGAGTTACCGTTATCAGTGGCTATATGATGGTGTCTCCCGTTTAGCAGCCTTGAGTGTGGGGGGTGAAGGGCATTTCCGCCAACTAGCCCTACAAGGCTTAACCCTGCACTCAGATACTCAAATCCTAGATTTGTGTTGTGGTAGCGGACAAGCGACAGAATTTTTGGTGAAACTATCACAAAATGTTACAGGACTGGATGCTTCCCCATTATCTTTACAACGGGCGCGTCAAGATGTGCCGAATGCTACTTATGTGGAAGCTTTTGCAGAAGATATGCCTTTTACAGATAATTTATTTGATGTGGTACATACTAGCACCGCTTTACATGAGATGCAGCCGGAACAATTGCAGAAAATCATTCAAGAAGTTTATCGGGTATTAAAGGCAGGAGGAGTATTCACTTTGGTAGATTTTCATCCTCCCACAAGTCCTATTTTTTGGCCAGGTTTATCGGTGTTTTTCTGGTTGTTTGAAACGGAAACCGCTTGGGAGTTTTTGAAAACTGATTTACCTGGTTTGTTGCGAGAAAATGGGTTTGAGGTAAATGCACCAAGTTTATATGCTGGTGGTAGTTTACAGGTAATTCAAACCAGGAAATAGGGAAGTCAGGTATCAGGAGTCAGGAGTTCAGAAGGCTGATAACTGATAACTGATTCCATTAAGCCGATTTGAAAAATCTAATAATCTCGCGGACGTGATCGAGAAATTGTCCATCGGTGGAGAGTTGTGCGATCGCATTTCTGGCTTCTCTCGATAAACGCTCATGTTCTGTTTGGTTTGTACGTCTTAATTCTTCTAAACTAGCAAGAATACCAGCTAACTCTCGTCGTGTTTCTTCGCTAAATATTTGGTTGTTAGCTGCTAAAGAATATAGTTGTTCTAGATTCAGTTTATCTTATAAAGATTGCGCTTTTTGTTCTATTTTGTAAAAACGGTTACGCAGTTCTAAAATATCTTCACGAGGATAGGTAAAAGCTTGACGAATCATTCTTAACCTGGTATATAAATATTCATAGAAGCTAATTGCTGGACGCAATAAGGTTAATAACAAAGCTGCACCAGGACTGATATATCCAACAGCACTAATTTCTGTGGCTGCTAGAATATACAACGCTATAGCTGAGATTAAGTCTAAACCAGTAGCCAAGCATAGCTATCGCTTGGCTAAAATACCCACATACTTAATTTGTTTCTCATCTACAGAAATATTTTTTTCAATTGATTCAGCAGCTTCTGCTAAAACTTCTTTAGCCTGAAGATGGACATTCAACGGAACTGTCACAATTCCCAACAACCACCAAAAACTCGCACCACCAATTACCCAATCGAAAAAGTTACGAGCAGCTATATGAAACCATTGTAAAATACCAAAAGCTACTAATACTGCTACTATTATCCGCACAATTGAACTGATAAAAAAGTTTAAATACATCTGATTTTATCTCCCATAAAACTCTTACCTCTATCATGACTAGAGGTTAACTGTTAACCTACTAGGATTGTGCTGCTTTTTCTACTAGTACATCCTACTTAGCCGCTTTCAATTGTCAAAAATTATCATCTTTATTTCAGTAAGATCTTGGCAAATTCACCATATTTGTGGGAATCATCAGTCCTAATCATCAAAAGCAAACTCAGCATCTCCAGTATTCTTTGTTTAAACTTTATAGAGACTTGACAATTAACAGTACAAGATATAGTATATAACCATACTGGGTGTTTAATGAAAACCTTAATTAATCAATACAACCAAAAATTAAACCCCAGGAAATCAGTAGGAAATCAGTAGAAACTTCAGCATCTTGGTAAGTTTGTTTTGGTAGGTTAGTTCGGGTGTCATCGGAAAAACACCAAGTCTCATCAGAGATGGACGATCATGATATGCAGTAGCAAATAGCTTTTGCTTCTAGCAGATCCCAGTTTGGGTAATTGAATCAGAATCTAGGTTTTATTTTGCATAGATTTTAACCCGGATTTTCCTCATACCCATTGCAATACATATTAAACTCGACTGCTTAACCGCGGTACAGAGACCAATTTTAAGGCAGATTAACAGTGGGATTAACTCATATCCCTATTGCTATTCATAGTAACTCTGGCTGCTTCACTTCTACAGCCTAGAGAAACTTCCTCACGCAGATTAATCGCGGAATGTGGGATCTATCCTCCACAGCTATTCATATCAACTCTGGCTACTGACAGCACAGAGAAATTTCCTCATGCAGATTAACTGCAAAGATGAGCCGATTACAAAGCAGTAGCAGCAATTTATCAAAAATTGAAATTGAACAAGCCAAAGATACTACAGAATTATGACTGAACAAGTTTTCAACACCTCTAAACTTGACGGCACAAACGGTTTTGTTATCATCAATAACAATGCAACCGATGACAAATATAGACGACCTCATTATCGGCGCTCCCAATGCCAATTCCAATGACAGAAATAATTCTGGCACAAGCTATATAGTATTTGGTACCACCGAAGGGTTTGCTTCCACCATTGACATCTCCACCCTGGATGGAATCAACGGCTTTACTGTAATTGGTGCTACAGAAGGTAACTTATCAGGCCGTTCTGTTAGTACAGCCGGAGACATTAACAGTGATGGTATAGACGACCTCATCATCGGCGCTCCCAATGCCAATTCCAATGGAGAAAATTTTGGGGCGGCATACATCATATTTGGCAAAAATAGCTTCAGTTCCAACACCACCATAGACCTTTCCAACCTTGACGGTAACGGCTTTGTCATCAACGGTTTGACTGCGGAAGATAGATTAGGCTTCTCCGTTAGTAATCCGGGAGATATCAACAATGACGGCTTTGATGATCTGATTATTGGCGCTCCCAATGCCTACACCGACAGCAACGGTAAGCCTGGACAGACCTATATAGTATTTGGTCAGAGCGACTTTGATTCTAGCTTTGACCTCTCCAGCCTTGATGGTAGTAACGGTTTTTTCATCAACGGACAAAGTATAGAAGACTACTCTGGCTTCTCCGTTAGTAAATAGAAGACTACTCTGGCTTCTCCGTTAGTAATGCGGGAGATATCAAGAATGACGGCTTTGATGACCTGATTATCGGCACTCCCCAAGCGACTCCCAATGGCACAAATTCTGGTTAGGTATATATAGTTTTTGGACAGGAAGGCGATTTTAGTCCCACTCTTGACCTTGACAGCCTTGATGGCACAAACGGTTTTATCATCAATGGTGAAGAAGATAGTAAATTAGGCTTCTCCGTTAGCAGTGCCGGAGACGTTAACAATGACGGTATTGATGACCTGATTATTGGCGCACACGATGCCGATGTCAATGGGATCACCAATGAGGGAATCAGCTATGTGATATTTGGTCAAGATGGTAATTTTGATTCTAGCTTTGACCTCTCCAGTCTTGATGCTAATAACGGTTTTGTCATCAACGGTATCAACGGATTTGACAACTCAGGCTGGTCTGTTAGCGGTGTAGGAGATATCAGCGGTGATGGTATTGACGATTTAATTATTAGCGCTAACAACGCACATCCCAATGGCGAAAGTTCCGGTCAAAGCTATGTAATTTTTGGCAAAAATAACTTTGGTGCTGCCATCAATCTTTCTGATATTGATGGGACTAACGGCTTTATCATCAACGGCAATTTGGAGGGTGATAATTTAGGTAATTCAGTTAGTGGTGCAGGAGACGTAAATGGTGATGGAATCGCTGACTTAATTCTTAGCGCCCCCTTTGCTGATGATTCTGGGGAAAGTTACGTGATTTTTGGCATCAACAGCGCCCCCACAGATTTGTTACTCGACAACAACAGCGTTGATGAAAATGTTGAATCTGAAACCGTAATCGGCCAATTCACTACCACTGACCCTAATGTAAAACTACAGCAATTTACTTACAGCCTAGTTGCTGGTGTTGGTGATAATAGTTTCTTCACTATTGATGGTGAAAATCTGAAAATTAACGCCTCTCCTGATTTTGAAACCAAATCAATTTATGTGATTCTGGTCAAAACTACAGATCAAGGTGGACTATCTTATGAAAAAGAGTTCACTATCAATATCAATATCAATGACATTATCAATGACATTGATGAAACCGCAACAAATACAGCACCGACAGATTTAACATTAACTGTCACGTCCATTGATGAGAATGTTGACTCAGAAACAGTAATTGGTAAATTTCTCACTACTGACCAGAACACAGGTGATACTTTCACATACAACTTAGTTGCTGATGAGGATTATCCAGATAATACTTTCTTCAACATTGATGGTAAAAATCTGAACATTAACGCCTCTCCTGATTTTGAAACCAAGGCGACTTACAACATTAATGTTAAGAGAACAGATGCTGACGGACTCTCTTTTACTAAGCAGTTGACTATTAATGTTAATGACATTGAAGAGAATAAAACCCCTACAGATGGAGGAATTTCTACAACTAAAATCCTCAAAGTTAGTGATGATGTTCTTAGAATTATCAGGCAAAACAGCACGGCTAGAGTTAAAGTTTCAATAGCAATAAATAGTTTTAGTGATGTTAATGAATTAGTAGCATTTGCTGTTGATGATGCTTCTGGAACAATTGATGGTATCGCCCCTGGTGAAGCTGGATATACTGAAGCAGCTTTAGAAAATAGCAAGATTATTTTCTCTGCTATTTCTACAATTCCCAGCCAGTTTGATAGTAGCGACCTCAACAGGTTATTAGAATTTGATGCCAATACTAACTTGAGGTTCTATTTAGTAATAAATAGCTCAACTGATGCTGTAACAGCTGGTGTCACTCCTATTTCCAACATAATTTTTTCTAACTCCTCAACTGTCCAAATTAGCAAATTAGGAGATAATAATTTCTCTCTTGTTTGGCAGGATAATTCTACTAATTATTCGGACTTACAGGATTTGGTTGTTAATATTCAAGCTACAGATAATCGTTTAAATCTAGGTACAGGATTGCAAGATTCTCCTCAAGGAGAGAATATTGATTTATGGAATGTTACTGGTTTGGTGAATCCTGAGTTTACAGTCTACCGAGAAGCAGCTTTTGATAACTATATCGGCTTCTATAAAGTAACTGATCAAAATGGTGGGATTGATATCAATGGTGATGGTACTGCTGATATTCTTCCTGGACAAGCAGGCTATACTCAAGCTGCGGTTAATCAGCATTTAAGCAATCTGGGTTTGAGTGTAAGTAATAGTCAAACAGCGACTTTTAACGGTACGTTAGAAGGTGGTGCTATCTATGTACCATTTTTGATTGTTAATAGTAGACCCGATGCTGTTCTTGATAGTAATGCCAATAATGATCCAGCAGTTTATTTCACATTCTTAGGTGCTAATTCTGATCAAGTAGATCATGTCCGTCTTTTAGGAGATAATATTTTTGGTTTTGAAGATTTAACAAATGGTGGTGATCAAGATTTCAATGATATTGAAGTCAAATTTGATTTGCAAACCATAGTTTAGAACTCAAAAGATAGGGGTGATTCATGAATTACCCCTACAGGATTGAATTTTTAGTTTTTAGTTTTTAGGTAAGCATTCAGCTAATGCCTAACGGCACGCTACGCGAACAGCCATCAGCAGTCAGCTTTTTCATGCTAACGCCAGAAATATCTATTTGATAATTAACCGATTTCTCAAACATTCTGACTCCTGACTCCTGAATTCTTACGTTTTTGATTTCGAATTTTTACTTGGTCTTGTGAGGTCTGCAAAATCCTTTTAAGAGAATTTCCTTTAACAATCATGGCAGCATGATTAATATCTAACCAGATCCTTTCTCTTTGGGTTGCTTCTGGCCAATCTTCTAATACTTGTTCTACTGGCAATAAAAATAGATTTACTCGATAAATATTACCCCGTTTATGATATTGATAAACGCCGATCTTTTCAGTATTTACTTGACCAACAACTCCTGCTTCTTCCCAGGCTTCTTTAGCTGCTGAATCAGGTAGAGTCATGCCTTTACAAACACCTCCTTTGGGTATTACCCAACTTTGGCGTTTACGGGTGCTAATCAATAAGACTTCAATTTTTCCATCTCTCACACGATATGGAATCACTCCTGATTGTTTGCAGATTTTGTTGGTTTTTCGGCTCATGGGAGTATATTCCTGATAGATTAACCTCTAGATTGTGATAATTTTGAGAGCAATAGGCATTAGCCTATTGCTATGTCGGCCATTTTGATTATAAATTCATTGCTCTTGCTTACATCTTTCACTTAGTTAACTGGTTATTCAGTATAATATTTAACAAAGTTAGATTGTTGGTCCTGATTCATGCCAAATTTACAAGATTCCTGTCTGGTAATTACAGGGCATTTTTCACTGTATTTTCCGACTATGTTAATCACAAATAATTCATAAAAACAGCCATGTTGGCAATAAAATAGTGTAATCGATGGAACTAAACCTACAAACATTTTGGTAAGGATAGTGGATTAAATAACCTGTAACTGTGGTTAAGGAGTGTAATTCCATTGGGGCAAGAATTCATCAACAACAATCTTCAGATTTGATTT
>ERZ1034419.22-NODE-22-length-39763-cov-40.293895_pt1 | contig 39763 bp, 54 predicted proteins | sample MGYA00520531_ERZ1034419 | MGnify/ENA primary metagenome ERZ1034419 (study PRJEB33736, sample SAMEA104288485) | Azolla nilotica | place: Sudan | collected 1982 | study: EMG produced TPA metagenomics assembly of the PRJEB19522 data set (Is there foul play in the leaf... | reverse complement strand
CAAAATTCCCTTCTACCATTTTTTTGACACCAAGTTAATTTTCCTGACAGGTCTATTATACAGATGCCCTCAAAGCCCTGAAAAAAGGCAAGGGCAAAGGCCGAATATATTTTAATACAATTGGCGGTTTATTTTTTATTCTTGCCTTGTTAAAAGATGTTTCAGTGCAACCCCTGTGCGAAGCAGAAGATTACACCACTTTAATGTCTCGTCAATGAGATCATTTTCTAGGGTTTATTTATGCCAGACTGAAAATGATACTGCAAGTCCAGCAAGGTTATATCACCCAAAAAGAATTTATAGTCAGCCCCAACATTTCATCTGTGGAAGAAGAAAATAGTTTTGAAACATTATTTTGTTCTTTGTGCCTTTACTGGATGAATGCTGAAAGTGCCAAAAAACCCTTACCTAACTTATTACAACAATTGTATCGGAGAGTGATCGCATCCGGTCATCACTGACTGGCAATGGAAACCACAGAACTCTTATCCCGACTCAAACCCAGTAGTAACTACAAGCAACAAGCAGAGGCACTCCGAGAAGATAGCAATATTCAAACCATCGTAGACCTTATGCAGCCCCAGGAAGCCTGGAAAGTGTGCCTCAATGCCCTGGTAAATCTCCACAAAGAACCACAAACACGAGGAAAGGCCGAGTCGGAACTGCGTTTAGCATGGTTCATTACCGGAGCAACGCGATTTTGTGAGGTGGGGCAAAAAGTGTGCGATCACTAAACCCAAAACAGGGATCGATAAAAATAATTTACCGTACAATTAAAATATTCTATACATATAGAAGATTAAATCAAATTACTAGATAAATTTATCAGATTAGAGAACTTGAGACAGACTGGTATTGTGGTCAGAAAAAAAGGTAGGATTTCCAAGGAAAAAACAGGGAAAGCCTACCATTAATGACAAAAAATATATATTCAAGTCTTGATTCTACTAAATGTTTGAAAGATTTCCAAGAGCAAGTTACGAAACTTTTAGGAATTAATAACATTCCCGAATGGAATAGACAAACTTTTAACGCCCATCAAGAAAAGATTAGAGAAGCTGCATCAATATGGATGAATTTATTTCTTCAGCAGTAGGAGAGCATGATAAAACTCTGGTTCAAGAAAGAAATTATCTTTTACGTCCCTATCGGGAAGAATGTTTGAATTATGCTGAAGTTTTAGCGAGTAAATTACCTATTGGTAGTGGAGCTATCGAAAGTTTAATCCGCCAAGTTGTCAATTTAAGAATGAAAGGAAACAGTAAATTTTGGTTAAAAGAAAATGCGGAAATTATGTTACATCTTCGTTGTCAATGGATAGCTGGAAGTTGGCATAATTTCTGTAATTCCATTTTTACCTCTTTTATCCATCTTCAAACCGTCTAATATTTTAGACCTACAACTCCTATTTAACAGAATTTTCTATGGTAATTAATACCTGCTTATTTGATTACTGGCCTAAGCAGCTTATTCCCACTAACCACAAATTATTGAATGCAAGTCTTCTTAGGATGTTTTCAGAAAATACTTTGTCTTGCAATTTTATTTGTTTGATGTGATTTATTTTACTTTAATTCCAGAAAAATAAATATTTTAGCGATATCTGTGGTTAGCGTAGCTAAAAGCACACTTTTTACCCTACATCACAAAGTTGCGTTGCTCCCATCTGTAGTTGTATTGAAGCATATAATGATGGTTATTATTACGGCAAAGTTGACTATCGCTTCAGTGAAATAGCCATCTTGGCATTAATTGGACGTCCATTTAGTGTATTGGAAAGATACGCCTAATATCCGTGTAGAAATCGTGAAGGGAGAACCAGAACTGCTGGTTAAAAAAGAAAAACAAGGCCGTCTCACCTTGGAATTTTCCCCCAAAATCACAGAATCACAGAATATTCTGAATATCAAAGAAACTCCCACCCGCATCAAAGTCATTGAAATTACACCCGAACACCGACGCATAGCTGAGATTCTGGGTATGGACAATAAATTAAACGTACCCATAATTGCCTAAAAACAGGTTTTAGCAGCCATTAATGCCGTCTCTGGCATCGTCACCGTCCATTCCTGACATTGGTAGCGGTTCAGAAGGTGCAGAAGAAGTACCCGCCCAAACGATACCCCATATTCACCTCTTACCTGCCAATACCAGATTAAAAATCACCCTATTATCCCGTCCCTTTGCCCAAGGTGACTTACCATTAAACTAGCCAACAACACCGATAAAGTGCAAATAATTACCGCCAATAAACCCAACGGCGCAATAATTAGCACAGTCCAGGTAATTCCCCCATTCACAACCGCCACCAACCAACTACAGTAATGCACCAACCTCTTAGCTACAGACAGAGACATAATGAACCTGCCTTTTCAAATTCAACAGGTTCATTATGTCACCCTATGGAAGAGGCATATTCCAATTTTGATATCCATGTTCAATAGACCTTTCTTTAAAAGAAAGTTTGTGGGGAAATAAACAGAAATGTATATCAATAATGAATGACAAGTCCCCTAGGGGGAATAATTCTATTCCCCCAGGAATCAAAAAGATTAATTGGGATTAAGTATGAAGACTTTATCACATTGGTAGCATTAGCAGAAAAAAGGCATCTAGAGAAACAAGCAGAAATTGAAGAAGAAAAATTAGGTTAATAGCGTCTGGAGGAGGATGTAAAACAGAAATAACCCCAAATGAGGGAGTATGTCTATGCCTAGTAGACCTGAAACAGAAGCCAAGATTTGAAATTCTAGGATTATTGTTTGATGTATCGAGAACAAAAGCAAATAACACATTTAACTATTGGGTAGAAATTGTGAGGGGAATTTTACCTGTCTCCCAAATAGAATAAGCAAAGAAATACGAGCAAAAATATCAATAATTATGTGAAGGACTGAGTGAGTATAAATTAATTATATAGATGGTGCAGAACAAGCTATAGAAAGACCAGGTGACTATCAGGGGCAGAAAAAATATTATTCAGGCAAGAAGAAAATACACACTCTATAAAATCAGTTTATAGTATTCCCAGGAGGTGAACATATAGTTGATATTTCTATTAGAAAATTAGGTAAGATAAGCGATCTTACACTATTTATAAGTAATCGCCAAAACCTAGATGCCAAACAAAGATTTTTGGGACACAAAGCTTATATGAGACAAGAATTTATTACTACACCTTATAAGAAGCCCAAGACAGCTGAACTTTCAGAGATTCAAAAAGAAGAAAATAAGAAAATATCCTCAAGAATAATTGGTGTTGAACATCTCATATGTAGATTCAAAACTTTTCGACTAGCTAGTGATAGATGTCGTTTAGCTCGACATCATTATAATCAGGTGATAATGGCAGTATGTGGATTAGTTAGGTTAGATCTAAATGATTCATTTATACTAAGCCATGATATTTGAATCATCGGCCTTTAGATTATTTTTTTCAAAAAGCTATGTTTCTCAAAACTTTTAATAATTTTGATATTTTCATCCCCAAACCCTTATTTTTGCGTTCAGCCATAATTAGTGTTTCATCCCAATTATAGTTCGTGTAACGCTTTCACAGTAAGCTTTTTATCTTTTGTGGATAAGTCTAATGTACTTGAGTTATTCCCTCTCAAATTTTGCCGTATAGTTGAATCTATTCTCCATGTCTTACACTCCCCCAGGTCATCCAATTTTGGATTGATTCTACAGATATAGGACTTACGCAAGTGTCACAATCAAGTTTCTTGTAGGGTGCATCAGACCTAACATCCTCTAAATGAGTCAAAACAACTCTTCCCAGTTCGTCTGTTTACATAATTGAGGTTAAAACTGTGATTTTGGTCTTGAGTACAATTAAAAGGGTAAGTTAACATATAAGGGTATTAACTACAGAGGTTGGATATAAATGACATCACCTGATTAAGATAATAGAGAACTGCAACGTAAAGTTGAAATGTGACTTCGGGAAATGGAAGATAGAATCCATGCGACTGATACGCCTTTGTATGAAACTGAGAAACATCAACCAGAAAATTCTCAAAATCTGGGATGAAAAAATTGATTCTTGGTGCAAAACTTTTTGGTCTCTCAAGTTGTTTATGATGCAGTCAAAGAATGTTTTGATCCTTATGAAGAAGAAGTCAGTCAACGCATTAATAATGATATCAATTCTCGTAAATCGGAGTTAGATAATCTCCTCAAACAAAAAACTACACACGAAATTAATCGTGAAGCTGAATTCAATCGTTTGAAGACTTTGCACGAAGGTATTATTGAGCAACTACAAAAAATTGAATCTGCATACAGCAACTTATTAGCTTACTATAGCTAACTAAATTTAGAGACCCACAACAAGATCCCCAACTTCTTGAACAAATAGGGGATCTGAATACCAATTATTAAATCAAGGGAATATGCACCAAAAATATCAAAATTATAGTCAACTAATAGATTCTATTAAATCTGCTTGTAAATTAATGGATTTGAATCTAGAATCAACTCTATATAAAGATGTAATTGCTGTCTGCAATCGTTTCAATAATCCTAATTTTCAGATTGCGGTATTCGGTCTTTTTAATCATGGTAAATTAACTTTGTTAAATGCGATGTTGGGAAATCGCATTTAACAAAGTTGATTTAATAGCGACTACTGGTGCTGCAACTACTGTTAAATATAGTTCAACTCTCCGCACACGCATTATGTTTGTAGATGGGACAGAAATCTATCGCACTGGAACAGAAGTTTTACAACACTTTGCGGTTTTACATGGAAATAGATAGATGAGAAAAGATGTTGCATGTGTTGAGGTTTTTTGTCCTGATTCCTTTTTAGAAAGGGGTGTGGAATTTGTAGATTTACTGGGAACTAATGACAGAGAAGCACAGGATAACTTAGTGCGCGATAGCCTACTAGAAACAGATTTATTTATACAATTATTAGATGCTCGTAAATTGATGACTCTAGGTGAACGGGAAAACTGAAGAGATTGGTTATTAGAACGGGGGATTAAAACCGTTAATTTTGTTGCTAATTTCTAAAATCTACTCGAACCAGAAGAATAAAAACAAGTTTATAATCTTTTGTTATTTGTTGCATAAAGTTTCCGTATTGAACTAACAGTGGGTTTTAGTAACTTGTATAGAGTTGATGCTCTACCTGCTTTAGGAGCTACATCACCTTGTGATCTAGCAGCAGCGAATAGTAGCAGTCTAGTAGCTTTTGAAACAGCTTTACAGAATATAGTTGAAATTTTACAACATCTAATATTTTAGATAATTAAAATGGCTAAATATTTACCAAATTTTACCCATGTTCAAAACAAATCCTGGTAAAATACTTTCACAACTGACAGTATCAGGATTTTCTAAACATTTCTCTGTTTGTCCAGGACGATAAAGATAAACTCGGCGATTTTGTCGGTCGATTAATTAAGCCTAATTGTATTCCTAGTTCCTGGATATATTCTGTCATTTTATCTTTTAAAGGTTGCAGGTTATAAGAAGGCGATCACAATTCAATGACAAAATCAGGACAAATAGGTGCAAACTTCTTTTCTTGTTCTGGTGTGAGGGTCTTCCATCTGTCTAATTTTATCCAGGAAACATCAGGAGAAAGTTCTGCACCTGTGGAAAGTTTAAACTCTCTGCTGGAAGAAAAAGGAATACCTGTACCATCTTTTTCTGACCATACCCACAATTGTCCAAGGATGTTAATTTCTCGATTTCCTGTTTCTTAACCTGCTGGTGACATAATTGATATTTCTCCAAATCTATTTATTTCAATGGGTAAGTCGCGGTTTAGGTGACAGAATTCAAAAAATTGTTCGTCTGTCATTGACATTGACGGTGAAAACTGAAAAACTAAAGGGGATGAAAGCATGGTTAGTTTCTCCTACTTTGCTGACCCAACTAATTTTATTTTATCGTTACAGTTGTGAATATATATAAATATAAAAATGGTGGGTTACGCTGTCGGTAACCCACCCTAGGAAATGAATATTAATGTTACTGCAAATTATTTGTTAGGTTGCGGAGTCATCCGCAAATAAGGTTTGATTGCTTGATAACCTTTGGGGAATTTCTCTTTCAGGACTTCGGGATCTTTCAAGGATGGAACAATTACGCAGTCGTCACCATCTTTCCAGTCTGCTGGTGTAGCAACGCTGTAGTTATCTGTTAATTGCAAAGAGTCAATTACTCGCAATAGTTCATCAAAATTGCGTCCGGTACTGGGGGGGTAGGTGAAAGAAAGACGCAGTTTTTTGTTGGGGTCAATCACGAATACGGAACGCACTGTGATGTTGGCAGCTGCTTTGGGGTGAATCATATCATAAAGGTCAGAAACCTTTTTGTCAGCATCTGCCAAAATTGGGTAATTTAGGGTGGTGCTTTGGGTTTCTTCAATATCTCCCACCCAGCCATTATGAGAGTCTACATTATCAACGCTGAGTGCGATCGCTTTGACGTTGCGTTTGTCAAATTCTGATTTTAACTTCGCAACGGTACCTAATTCTGTGGTGCAAACAGGTGTAAAGTCAGCAGGGTGAGAAAACAGCACTACCCAGCTGTCACCTGCCCATTCGTAAAAATTTATGTCGCCGTGTGTAGAGGCTTGAGTAAAGTTGGGTACTGTATCACCAAGATGGAGAGCCATGCTAGATTCCCTGTAATTAGAAAAGATAACTATTTTACTGTGCCATCATGACACAAAACGACTATTATCCCATCTAGATTAAGCTGTTTGCAACAAAATTTTAAATTTTTTAACTCTTGGTGACATTAAAATATGGTATTTTCAACCACAATTTCTCGGTAAGCTTGAATTACTTGTTGTGTGATAGCATCCCAACTAAAATGTTGTAAGGCGTATTTTTGGGCATTTAATCCCCGACGTTGACATTCTTGGAGATTTGACAACGCTGTTGTTAATAATCTCACTATTGATTCTACATCCGTTGTCCCCACCCAACCAGACTCACTATCTAACACCTGTTGATAAATATGCACTTGATCAGAAATAACCACAGGTGTTCCTGCTACCATCGCTTCTGCAACAGCAATACCAAAATTTTCATAGTATGACGGTAAAACAAATAAATCAGCAGTTTCCAATAAACTGATTTTTGCTTCACCAGTCACAAACCCAGTTATCGTAGTATGTGATTTTAACTGGGAATTTTCAATCTCAGATTTAATTTTTTGCTCATATATTGGGTCTTGGGGATTTGTACCCGCTAAAACAAAATGAAAATCCAAACCATGTATTGATAATTTTTGTAATGCTGGAATTAATAATTCTAAACCTTTTTTTCGATCAATACGTGACATAAATAAAACCACGGGTTTATCATTATCAATACCAAACTTATTTCTAATATTTTCAGTATTATTTTTGGGAGGAATAACACCCAAAGGAATCACTAAATCTTTTGTAATTACTCCAAATCTTGATGATATCTTCGCCTCTTGTTCACTAGTAAAATGAATTGCAGATGCACCTGCTAAATTCCGACGTTCTAATAGTGCAACATAAAGCTGCTTTAATTGTTTTTTCTTCCTTAAATCAGATGGATCAAGTGTTCCCAAAGGACGTAAAATATAAGGTAAATTTTGCTGACGACAGACAATAGCCGCTGCACTACTGATAGGAGAAAATAAAGCATGAATATGGGCAATATCGGAATATTTAGCGTTATTTTTCAAGAATTTTAATAAACCGAGAGAAAATTTATATCTACGAAATGGCGCACAGCGAAAATAAATGATTTCATAACCATCTTGTTTGATGGGAATATTTAAAGGAACATCCAGCGGTTTTTGACCATTATCACCATTACTATCAGTTGTCAAGATAGTGACTTCTACACCCGCTTTTGCTAAAGCTGGCGCTAGTCCTAATACCATTTGACTAGGTCCACCATAAATCAGAGAAATAGAGGGGATAATTTGTAATATTTTCATTACTAAACTAATTGTTGTGTATTAATTCTTGATAAAATTCTAATTGTTGTTTAGCTACAGCTTTGTTGGTATAATTCGCCATTGCTTTTTGATAACCCCTTTGTCCCAAATCATGAACTAAATCTGGATTTTCTATTAACTGCGATAAGCAATTAGACAAAGCCTGATCATCACCTTCAGGGAAGATTAAACCAGCATCACCAACGACATGAGGAATTTCCCCACAGTTAGAACCAATAACAGGCACTTTACAAGCCATTGCTTCAATTAAAACATGACCAAATTGTTCTTTCCAACCTATAGCTGTCAGGGTTTTAAATTTATAATTAGTTTCTGAAGTAAGAACCAAAGTATTCATTAAATTAATGTAATTGCCAACTTCATGATGAGGGACACTTGCTACTATTGTTACCCTATCTTTAATGCCATTTTCAGTGGCTATTTTTAGTAATTCATTATGCAAATTACCCCTACCTAACAGTAGCAATTTCCAAGATTTATCTTGTATATTTATCAAGGCTTGTAACAAAGTTAATAACCCTTTCTCTAGTACAAATCTACCAACAAATCCTACTATAAAATCATCTTGAAAAATTCCTAATTTAGTAGCTAGTTCTGGTTGTGGATTAGGAGTAAAGAGTGTTTCATCTACACCCAACTGGGGTAGAACTTTAATTGCACCTTTATATCCTCGTTCACGTAAGATTTCCGCTCCATCTTGATTACCAGAAATAATTCCATGACTATGATTTAGGTTAAATTTTTCTAGTAAAGCAATTGGTAATTTTAATTCGTAGGGTAAATTCCACCAAGTAAAAAATAGATTCTTAGCTTTTAATCCTAATAACTGATTTAAAATAATCATTTGTGTATAAGCCAAACCCCTAGAACCTTGTTCTACATGAATAATCTGGGGACGAAATTTTTGTAATAATCCAATTAAATCTGCACCAAAAGTGAGCAGTCCTTGATGATTTTGGCTACAATTAGATATTGGCACTATTTTAAATGCATCTTCATCACGATATTCAGTTTCAATAATTCTATTTTGTACACCTCCAGGTTTCCATTTTTTGGGAACTACAACTGTAACTTCAATTCCTGGTTCTAGTTTTGCTAAAGCCCGTAATTTTTCACAGTTTAGGTCTACTATATAGGTATGACTAGCAACTAAAATTCTCATGGTAGGATTTGAGGATAAATTTACAAATTTTTTTGACAAATTTTAAAACATAAAAAATAGATAAACACAGACACAATCATTTTTTTATTATTTAATATATCTGTGTTCATCTGCGTTTACCTGCGGGCACAAAATTAAACTTGTTTATCTAAACGACTGTAAATTTGTCCATCATTCCATAATGATTTAATCATAGTACCCACAGCTTTGAGAAAACCTAAAAAATAGAAAATACCCCGAGTGGCAACTTTAATGGGAGAAGTACTTTTATAACAAGGGGGATGTCCGAGAACATGACAATCAAATAAACGTCCGTAAAGTTGTAAAGCTTGGGTAAAGGTAAGATTTTTTAGACCTAGTAGAAAATGATTGTGATAGAAGGTAAGTTGATATTGGAGAGATCGCATACTAATATCATGACAACCTCCAGTCTCTTCCCCTAAATGCACCAAATAAGCTTCTGGGTCATACCAAATTTTATATCCAGTCTGCCGAAACTGTAAACAAAAATCTGATTCTTCCCGTACCGCACTACCCCGAAACCTTTCATCAAACTTAATTCCGTACTTGGTAAAAACTTCCCGACGGAAAGACATATTACAACCTCTAGCAGTTAAAACTTGCTGAGGTTTAGTAGTATTTACTAAATCAATATGATACCAAGCAATACCAGGATCCATTGCTTCCAGGGGTAAATATTCAATTTCTAATTCTCCCCCTGAGTCCCCTAATTTCATTCTGTCAAATACCCTACCTGCAACCGCCCCTATTTTCGGGTTTTCCACATAATTCTTACCATGGGCAGCTAAAAAACCTGGTGTTAACTGTACATCATCATCAATAAATAAAATAATCTCACCTGATGACCTGCGTACAGCATAGTTACGCGCCCCTGGTAAACTCGCCCAATCTAGGCTAAACAATTTAATTTTACCAGATGCTGCCATGTCTGCCAGGAAAGCTTTAGTTTCTGGTTCATGGGTTTGGGTTTGATCCACTACCAAAACTTCAAAATGGGGATAATCTTGTTTTAAGACATGAAGAATACTATCCCGTAGCAATTTTTCTCTTTGGTATGTGGGGATAACTACGGAAATTAACGGTTTATTATTCATAACTTTTGTTGGTTAAGATTGTATTGATTCATTGGATTCCAATATTACTTGGCTGTTGCTGTATAGAGAAGATCAAATAATTCATTTTGTTTTTCGGCGTTATTGACGTTTTGGGCTTGGGCTAAAGCCCCGGCGCTTAAATATTCATAATTTTCTCTTTTATCTGATCTATCCAAAAATTTGATAATTTGTTCAAAAGCTGCTTCTGCTAAATACTCGTAAGTACCATTTAAAATTTCCCAATATTCCTCTGTTTGGAATTTTTCCCCATGTGGCCAATTTTTCCATTCTCTAGATTCATTTAGGGGTAATTCTAACAAGTATCCATTTTCTCCCGGAGTAATTAATTCTGGTAATGCACATATATTAGTAATGCACATATATTAGTGGTAATTGCTGGTGTGGCTACAGAGAATCCTTCAGCAATGCTAAACCCATAACTATCTTGTAAAGTAGGCATGAATTGAAAATGACTTTTTGATAGTAAATCAATCACTTGTTGATTAGGAAGACTTTTGTAGTAATTAACATTATCTAAATCCAATAACTTTAAATCTTCTGCATACTTGTTTTGATCAGGCAAATCTGTAGGTTTACCTGCACCAATACCCAGCCCTGATATAATATTTTGATATTTAAACCTAATGCTTTGGCTCTTTTAGCAACCCTTAAAGCGACAATTCCGGCTTTCCTAGCCAGATGATGACCTATAAAAACGAGTTGGAGAGGTTGTTTATCAACGTAAATTTTAGCATGGTTAACCCTGACAGTAAAGTTGGGATGAATCACGGTTAACTTTTGCTTAACTTTTTCTGCTATATTCCAATTTTCTATCTTTTTTGTGATGTGGAATTTAGCAAAACTTGACATAGCAATGATTTTTTTGCAGTTGTCTAGTGCTAACCGATTGTTTAAAATAGAGTAGACTGTAGATTCTAATTGATTTTTGGAATTGCTATATAAAGATAGATCGTCTTCAACTGTAAGGAACCAAGGTTTATTGGTATAGATAATTCTATTGAAAGAGTGAATTACTTCGTAACCATCCCATATTGGTCGCCAAGGGATAAAGCTAGAGAAAGGTTTCCATAGTTTTTCTATTGGATATCTGCCTGTAGGAAAATTTTTGGTTTTAATGAAAGTATGTCGAGAGTTCCTGGGCAAGTTGGGAGTGCTGATATGTTGTGTAACTGTGATAACTACTTTTACCATTTTTATCTCCTCTGATTGTCTCAAGAGTTAAATTTAGATTTTTTGATTTGTGTTCTTGCTGATAATTTATATTCAGATATCTTCATATTCAGATTATTTTTGGTACAGCCGTTTTTTCGGACCTTTGGTATTGATGGTTGTTTCTTCTGGGATTTCTTGTTTATCCAGAATTGGTAATTTGAATATTATTCCTGCACACAACCAATAATAAACAGCAACTGGATCGACGTCTAGGGGGTAGTAGTAAGTATTGTAACTGATAAATAGTACGAACACCCACATACTAGCACCATAGGTTCGTAAGTTACGGTTTTTTATTGTGCAATATGTCTTAAAAGTAGCAACGGTTAGACTGGTGACAAAGACCAAAAACGCCAAAACTCCGACAATTCCAACTTCATACAGCACTTTAGGATAGTAGGTTTCAACCAACTTGGTTGAACCAAATACACGGGCAGAGTTCGTAGCTCGACCTAAGCCGCTACCTATAGGAGTATCAACACTTTTCCAGTTTTCTTGAAATTGATCAACTATAAAGTGATGAGGTGGTGATGCATTCCATCGACCGATAAAACTTTTCATTCTGTCTTGTACGATACTGGGATGAGCTACCATTGCAATTACCAAAATTACACCGAAAGCTCCTCCCAAGGGGATAACCTTTTTGAGGTTGACCAATTGACCAGTTAACAACAACAAAAGTACGAAACATACTGGTACTAAAGCTAAGGCTATTCTTTGTCCAGAGATAACTGCGTTAAAAAAGACTAATCCTAAAGTAACTAAACTGATCAGCCGCCAAATAATAGATTTGTCGCTAAAAGTTGTGGCAAATGTAAAAAAGGTGCTGGAAATTAAGAACCATCCCCACTGCCAAGGGGCTACAAATGTTCCTGGTAAGCGAATCACTCCCTGTTCAGGTGTGTATAATAGCGCACCACCAACTAAACACCGAGCATCAAGTGTTGCCTTAAATAAAGCGTCTCCTTCAACGCCTACCGTCCCTTTACATACTCCAATTGTGAGGAAGATAAATTGAATAACTCCCAAGATGCCGCAGACTAGTATGAGGAGAATCTGAAGGCGGGATAACAACCAAAAATCCTGCTGATTAAGAATTAGGTAATAGACGCAACTAATTACAGGAAAATATCCTAGAAATACTTTTAATCCCAGAATTCCTATGCCTATAGGTATATCAGCACCAGCCGGATTTAACTGCTGTCCACCATTTATCATCACTAGGGTGAGGATAGAGCAGCTAAAGAGAATCAAAAATGGGGTTTTAATGGATTGAGGAATAATGAAGGGTTGTTTTTGCTTTTTGCAAGTTTGCCACAGAGCGATCGCTACTGGAAGATAGAAAGCATCTTTAGCTAGTTGAAGTACAGGACTGTTGCCCAACAAGTAAATAATAGTACCGGCGAATGGTACATACATAACAAAGGCAAATAGAGCAGGTAGCGGGTTTTTGTAACAAAGGGTAATGACTATGATACCTAATGCACCAGGAACTGCTAATTTAATTCCACCAACGAAAAATAGCAGCATTCCTAAAAATAGTCCGCTTCCTACCAGTTTGCCCACTAAGCTGGTAAACTCTTTACGTGCTAGGGTGGCTTTGCGCTTTTGGGCTAACTCTTCTTTCAAGCTCAGGCGGGTTTTCTCTGGTGAAGATTGCTTTTTTCCACGCAGAGATTTCTGCTTTGTTTTTGCCATGACTTTTTTGGAAGATTTATGTTTCTTATGCCTGGAAACTCCTGACTCCTGATTCCTGTATTCTTCTTCAAGCGATGTGTTTTTGTACTTGATTTACCAATTCATTTGTCCAATAGTTAGCCAGTTCAGCATTAGCAGCTTCTACCATGACTCTGATCACTGGTTCTGTGCCAGAAGCCCGGACTAGGATTCTCCCACTGTCTCCCATTGCCGCTTCAGCTTGGGCGATCGCACTTTTTACTGGTTGACAATCTTGCCATCCTAAACGCCGTTCCCTATCTGTTACTCGCACATTCCGCAACAATTGGGGATAGGTTTGGAAACTTTGATCCACCATTTCTCCCAAGGAAACACCAGCTTCTTTGACTACCGTGGCTATGTGCAGGGCTGTTAATAAGCCATCGCCAGTAATGCCATAATGACGGCAAAGAATATGACCTGATTGTTCACCGCCTAACATTCCCCCAGTCCGTAGCATTTCTGCTTGTACATACTGATCACCTACGGCAGTACGCACCAATTTACCACCCAATTGCTGCCAAGTTTTTTCAAAGCCTAAGTTAGCCATGACAGTAGAAATAATTAGGTTGTCTGGCAGTTGTTGTTTTTGTTGGAGGTAACGACCCCAGAGATAAAGAATATAGTCGCCGTTAACTTGCCTACCAGTATTATCTACAGCTAAAACCCGGTCTGCATCACCATCAAAGGCAAAACCCATATCGGCATTATGTTCTTTAACTGCTGCTTGGAGAATATCCATGTGTGTAGAACCGCAGTTAACATTTATGCGATCACCATCTGCTTCATTATGCAGACAGATTACCTCAGCCCCCATTTGTGTAAAAACCGCAGGTGCTAACCCCACCGCTGCACCCCATGCCAAATCTAAAACAATCTTCATACCCCGCAGATTGACCGCAGGTTGTAAAGGTTCTTGCAAGGCTTCACCATAATGCGCTACCAACTCTGTCCGGGAGTAATGCCTACCGCAATTATTGACACCAGAGGTAAATGAAATATTCCCCCGCAGTCCAGCTTCAATTTCTGCTTGCAATCCTGGTGATAGCTTCGTACCATTTGCACCAAAAAGTTTAATACCGTTGTCTTCCGGTGGATTGTGACTAGCAGAAATCATGACTCCACCAATAGCATCAGTAATGCTGACAAGATAAGCCACACAAGGAGTCGGGCATAACCCTAAATACCAAACTTCTATCCCTGCTGCTGTTAACCCGGCACTCAAGGCCATTGCTAACATATCACTAGAGTTTCTGGAGTCTTGTCCCAAAATAATTGGACCAGATTGAGGTGTATGAGTACACAAGACAATCCCTGCCCAAAAACCTATTTGCAAGGCTAAAGGCGCACTCAGTAATTCTCCAACTTTGCCGCGAATGCCATCTGTACCAAATAAAGAAGTAGCTGGTAAGGGAATGAGATTAATCGCTGAACTGCTGCCAATACCTGTTTTCATCCCTTCAGATTCTTCATTAATAGAAGCATCCGAAATGCGGCCGTTAGTCCGAGCTATTGATGAAACCATACTTTTAAACACTCCACACAATCAGACAGGAGAATAGCACTTTACTTTGTTTTCAACAATTCTGGGGAAATTCTTGTTCAACAATCAGTGCTTAATCATTTTTATTAATGACTATTTATTTTAACAAATCTATTTTAAGTAAAAATACAGATAGTTACTCATTAGAGATCTCCAGGAATGAATGTAGAGACGTTCTATGGAACGTCTCTACAAAGGTTCTAGATATCGCATATTTAATTTTTGGAGATGTCTATTGTTAATGATGAATCTTTTATGTATATATTTGCTTTCCCATGAAGATACACAAATTTTATCTTTTTTTTATCTTTTTAAGAAAAGTAGTATAGAAGTATACAAAATAACCACTACTTAAAAAATATTAATATAAATTATCATCAAATAGTTCTAATGTAACGTTTTAATGGCATTTTTTAGTCATTCGTCAAACAAAACTCCAGCAGTTAACTTTTTAAAGTTGAGAAATTTAACATGAGCAGCAATTTAGCCTCCAAATTACGAATAGGGACAAAAAAAGCACACACTATGGCAGAAAACGTAGGTTTCGTCAAGTGTTTCTTAAAAGGAGTAGTCGAAAAAAGCTCCTACCGGAAATTGGTTGCTAACTTTTACTTCATCTACTCCGCTATGGAAGAGCAGATGGAAAAACACAAGGATCACCCCGTTGTCGGCAAAATTTATTTTCCCCAACTTAACCGCAAGCATACCTTAGAACAAGATTTAACTTACTACTACGGTTACAACTGGCGGGAGCAGATTAAATTATCCTCCGCAGGTGAAGCTTATGTACAGCGTATCCGGGAAATTTCGGCAAAAGAACCAGAATTGTTAGTTGCTCACTCCTATACTCGTTATATGGGAGATTTATCTGGGGGACAAATTCTCAAAGGTATTGCCCAAACAGCAATGAACTTGGGTGAAGGAGAAGGTACAGCCTTTTATGAGTTTGCTGATATTACCGATGAGAAAGCATTTAAAGCCAAATATCGCCAAAATTTGGATGCTATGCCCATTGATGATACAGTAGGCGATCGCATTGTTGAAGAAGCCAATGCTGCTTTTGGTATCAATATGAAAATGTTCCAAGAATTAGAAGGCAACTTAATTAAAGTGATCGGTGTCATGCTGTACAACAGCATGATACGGAAACGCACACGAGGCAGCACTGAATTAGCTACTGCTGAACAATAATGGTTTTATAGCAGGAGTCAGGAGTCAGAATTCAGAAGTAAAACCCTTTTTTAGTCTGGATTTTACCATTAATTAATGTCCTAATCACCCTGTCTAGTGCTATCAGTATTTTTAACTTAAAATATCTAGGGGTAATTACCCTGTGATTGTTTTCTCTTCATGAAAGCAACCGGAGGGAGATTACCCCTAATGTCAATTCAAAATTCAAAATTCAAAATTCAAAATTTCCCTAAATAAGCTTTTAAAATCATCAAAATCAGCAGTTCTACAAACACTGAGAACTAATAAATCAACTGTTGGTTGATCCAACTTCAATTTTTCAATTTCATTTAACTTCATTCTTTCATTACCCTAGAACTGAATATAAGAGTCCTCAGCTTTTCCAGGCTTAAATTCTGCATGGCTAGCTAAATGAAGAATTCCAAAACGTTGCTTTTGTCTTTGTTTTTGTAAATTCTTAATTGTGAATTGTTGATTAATAAATTTTTTGCCTGACCTCAAATCTTGAATAATTTTATTTAAATCTACTGGTACTGCTGGCAAAGATTCAAGTTGCGCTTGAGAAAATTCCAATGCGCCCATTCCTAAAACTTGTAAATTATTACTCCGTCTGAAATCAGGTTTCATCAGATTAAAAGCTGGAATTCGAGCAATGCTATACTTTTCTACCCAAAAATGCTCTCCATGATGTAATGCTGTTATGGGGAGAGTTCTTAAGCCGAATGCTAAACAGAAAAGTATGGTATATACTTTTTCGGTTTTGAGGGTAGATTCTAATGGTTTTTCGATCCAATCATAGAGTTTTTGGGCTAGTTATCAGTATGATTTAGTCCTAGGTCGGCTGGGACTGGTAATTTCTACTACATTTAGTGAGTTTTTTAAGAAAATTAATTAAAGTCTGATTATCAGCATCTTTAACACTAAAACCTTTGGGTTTCTTTCCAGGTGTAATGATGACTAGTTACAATTGTTTTGCTCGCGGCTATATCCAGACTACAGAAGGTTTTATGGCAGTTTATTGAGATAATTTAGAAAGTGTTTTGGCTATATAGTTAGCCATTAATGAAACATTAGCCAGATTGTGTCCAAAATATGTTTCATAATCTCTTTCTGAATGTTTTTCAACTTGGTTTACTGCTTCAATAAAGTTTTGGGTTTTGAGAAATCTGTCCTAATCTTCTTCTTTGACAGCGAGTGCAGGTTGATTGTGTAAGTAGGTGGGCGGAAAAATTTATAACTATGTCATGGCGAATGCAGGAAAGGGGAATCAAGCAATCCCAAGGGTTTTAAGTAATTAACATTTTGTTACATAGTTATGTTTCTTTGTGTCTACCTACTTTCAATGAAATGAAAAGTAATTGTACTCAAAAATATTTAGTTTAAAACTAAACAAAAACTAATGCTTTTTGGGCATTTATTATGAAACATGGTAACATTTTGAATGTAGAATGGAAAAATATTTTTGTTTATCTAATTTATGTAAAATTATTGTTCATTCATTCATTTTGAAAATTGGTGTTATTTTACAGATGAATCAAGAATTCAGGTCGCCCACAAGGGGCGACGCTGTATAAATCTAATAAGCTATGAATTAGTTGATAGCTTAAACAACGTTAGCGTGCGATCAATGATGGTTTTTCCTCCACGCTTCCTTGAACAATAGGAATTGTAAAGTGGAACTTACTACCTTGGTCTTTACCATTAGACTCTGCCCAAATTTTTCCGTTCCAGCCGTTGACTATTTGCCGACAAATGGCCAAACCTAGACCTGTACCACCAGCAGTTCTTCGCAACGCTCCTTCTTCTTGATAAAAGCGGTCAAATACTATTTCTAATCGGTTGGGTTCTATCCCACGTCCAGTATCGGCTACCGTGACTTCAACCATTTGATTGCGGTTGCGAGTAGCTTTAATGGAAATTTCTCCTTCTGCTGGTGTGAATTTACAAGCATTATCTATAAGTTTTGCTAGTACCTCCACTAACCAATCACCATCAGCCCTGATTAGAGGTAAAGTTTTACCAATTTGCGTTTTAATTTGCGGTATCTTTTCCGTTGATGACCGTGTACGCAGTCGGGTGAGGGCTAAATCCACACATTCTTGTAAGGTTAAAGACTCTGGATGCCATTCCACGCGACCGCTTTCTAAGTTGGAAAGGGTGAGGAAATCTTGCACTAGTTTTCGCATCCGTTCTGAGTCAGAGAGGGCTGTACTGAGCATTACTTGTTGTAATTCCCAGGGCATATCTGGTTCAGTAGCCAAGCTTTCTAGACAAACTTGAATTGTAGATAGGGGAGTACGCAATTCATGCCCGGTAATGGCTATGAGGTTGCTGCGGGTGCGGTCTAGGGCTTCTAGTTGCTGATTGAGTTTTTCTAAGTTGGCAAAGGCTTCTGCTTGAATTAGGGCTGCTCCTATTTGGGTGGCGATCGCTTTGACTAAATCTAACTCCCCTGGTTGCCACTCATGGCTGGGAAAATAACAGTAATGCAATTCAACGATTCCTAGCAGTCGTCCCTGAAATAATACTGGTTCCATTAACCAAGAACGCACGCCAAATTGCTTGACTATTAACGATAAAGCTGGCGAATTTTTAACGCGATAGTCGGCGACAGTATCTGTAAGACATACTCCCTCAAGTTTTTGCAGTATTTCTTGAAACAGAGGATTGAGTTGCAAATCCCACGTTTGACCGAGGACAGATGGTACACCCTTATTTAAAAATTCATGTTCAATTGTGGCTGTGGCATCGGTAGCTTGAGCGCGATAAATTAGACAACGACCTGCTTCTAAGTGTTTACCTAATTCTTGAGCCGCTACCTGTAAAATTTCCTGGGAGTCAAGCGATCGCCTAATTGCCGTACTAATTGAATTTACTAACCTTTCTTTTCTGGCTTGGGCAGTAATGGAACGGTAGGCTTTATGTAATTTATATTGACTAGCTTGTAAATAAGTTACTAATCGCTGTACAAAAGGGTCAGTATCAATATCACAAGCATATTCATTTTGAATTGCTGCGCCCAATTCTCTTCTTGATTCCCCGATGCCAAATCTCTGGCATACTTGAGCAACTTTATCCGCCAATTCTGGTCTGTAAACCAAAATCCTGCTTAATATCAACTCTGCGGCTTTGAGACTGACTCCTCTCTCCGAAGTCCAAATCCCCTCAAATCTTCGCGCCGTGTCCATATCTAAACTGGGGATCATATCTCGTAACTCCTGATTTTTGGCGATCGAACCTAGGTTTTCTCGACAGACCAAACAGGTAGCATAATTATTAGCTACTACCACTAAATGCCACTCTTGACTTAAAGCATCATCCGGCTTAAAAGCTACCTTTTCATAATATTCCGAGCTATTAACAAACTCTGTTTCAGGCGAGGATAATACGTATATTTGATTACTACGCTGGGAAAGTCGTTGATAGCGATGCGCTTCTTGACGGTAGAATCGCTCTCGTTGGAAACTAGCAATAATCAGGGGCTGATCCAAGGTTGCAGCTAAAACCTGATCTTCCATTGCATGGGAGAGCGCCGTTAGTGAAGCCTTGAAATATAACTGAGGACGCAGGTAGGGTAGTGACTGTAGCAAATCACTCAACACAGAAGTCGAAATGCTCATGAATATCGTTAAACGCCCAATCTAGACAAGATCCACTTCACATAAGGATTGTACAAATTCAAACTGGTCATTGGTCATTGGTCATTGGCGAAGAGAAAAAACTTTTACCTATCACCCATTACCTATTACCATTTCCCAATTGGTAGGCGTTAGAAAGCACCTGTCCAGATATTAACCCAAAACACACCCTGGTAAGTTTGGGTACTGCTGATGCTTGACAAAACTAAAAAAAATTTTAACTCAACATCTGATTGAGTATTTTGTATGCCCAGCATCTCTCAATGCTCATCAACGCATAAATTAGTAGAAAATTCCCAGTTTCCAGCCTTGACTTCAGCTTCAGAAGGTATAGGTATAGATTTATAGGGATTTGGGAACATGTGACAGGTGACAGGTCTAGTTATCTGTTATCAGGGAAAAGGGAATAGATAATTTTTTATTCTCCGTCATCTCCCCCAGTCCCCAGTCCCCAGTCCCCAGTCCTGTATAGGGAAATTTGGCTCATGACACCGGATACATTGATTACCCCAGACAAAATTGTCCTAGATGGAAAAACTTTCATTTCCGCAGAGCAAATATATATCCCAGAATGGCCTTGTGTTGTTAGTGAAAGACCACAGCCAACTTTGACGGTTAAAGATGATGATTTGTTTTTGGTGACAGATACGATAGGGAACATTTCTGGTTGTTCTCTTCAGGATGGTAATCCGAGTATGGGTCTTTTTTGTGCTGATACCCGGTTTTTGAGTCGTCTGGAGTTGCAAATTAATGGGCGATCGCCTGTTTTACTGAGTAGCACTGCAGACAAAGGCTTTGCACTCTCAGTTTTGTGTACAAACCCCAGAATTGACAATCACCTGAATGCTGATACCATAGGCATTCGTCGGGAATTGGTACTCAACGGTGCATTATTTGAAGAAATAGAAGTTGCCAACTACAGTACCAACAGCATCACTTTTGAACTCAGTCTCAGCTTTGATGCGGATTTTGTGGATTTATTTGAAGTCCGGGGTCATAGCCGCAAACAACGGGGTAGATTATTACGATTAGCAGAGCCAACACACTTAGAAGAAACAGGTGATGGTCTCGTACCCCCAGCCACTCAACTAAATCGGGAAGAGTCACTGATACTGGCTTATCAAGGTTTAGATGGTGCGGTAATGGAATCCCGTATACAATTCCAGCATCAACAACCAGATTATTTCCAAGGTTACACTGCAATTTGGAAATTAGAATTAGCTTCTCACGAAACTAAAAAGCTGGGTTATCGACTGCATAAGTTAACCAATAATCAGCCCAGTTCTGGTGTGAATGCTGCTACTACCTTGGCACAGGCTAAAGCATCTGAGTTAATGGAAGAGCAAAATTGGGTACAACAAATTACCCGCATTAGCTCAGATAAAAGTCTTTTCAATCGAGTCATTGAAAGGGCTGAAGAAGATATGTATTTGTTACGCCAATCTTTTGGTAAGTACAAAACTGTTTCGGCTGGTGTACCTTGGTTTTCCACTTTGTTTGGACGGGATTCTATTATTACTGCTTCCCAAACATTGATGTTAAATCCCCAAATTGCTAAAGAAACTTTGATAATCTTGGCAGCATATCAAGGTAAAAAGGAAGATGAATGGCGGGAAGAAGAACCAGGCAAGATTTTACATGAGTTACGGATGGGAGAATTAGCACGCTGTAAAGAAATTCCCCACACACCTTATTACGGAACAGTTGATGCGACTCCTCTATGGTTGATGTTATATGCTGATTACTATGCTTGGACTCATGATCAAGAAACTCTAGAACAACTGTGGCGAAATGCTATATTGGCAATGGGTTGGATTGATAGGAATCTCCAAGAAACTGGCTATCTCAGCTATTACCGTAAATCCAAAGGTGGTTTGATTAACCAAGGTTGGAAAGACTCTGGTGATTGTATTGTTAACCGCAAAGGGGAATTAGCTAAAGGTTCAATTTCTCTTTGTGAGGTGCAAGCTTATGTCTATGCTGCCAAAATTAAATTAGCAGAAATTGCTAGGATGAAAAAATGCCTAGATTTGGCAGATCGTTGGCAGGAAGAAGCCAAAAACCTCAGAGTTAGATTTAATAAAGATTTTTGGATTGAAGATCAAGATTTCTGCGCTTTGGGTTTAGATGGAGAAGGAAAACAAGTAGATAGTATTACTTCTAATCCTGGACATTGTTTACAATTAGGGATTTTTACACCAGAAAAAGCCCATAGTGTGGCGGAAAGATTGCGAGCGCCTGATATGTTTAATGGTTGGGGAATTAGAACTTTAAGTAGTTTATCACCGGCTTATAATCCAATGGGTTATCACATTGGTTCTGTTTGGCCTCATGATAATTCTCTGATTGCAATGGGGTTGCGATCACTCGGTTTAATAGATCAAGCTTTGGAATTATTTCAAGGTTTATTTAACATGACTTTTCAGCAATCTTATCAACGTCCACCAGAACTGTTTTGCGGTTATGAATTGAACGGTGATAATGCTCCTGTACAGTATCCTGTTGCTTGTACTCCCCAAGCTTGGGCTACGGGCAGCATCTTTCAACTATTGCAAATGATAGTTAACTTAGTACCAGATGCACAAAATAATTTTTTGCGAATTGTTGACCCTGCTTTGCCAGAATCAATCAATCGTTTATCATTACACAATTTGCGTGTTGGTCGGACTATTCTCGATTTGGAATTTGAGCGAGTTGGTAGCACTACTTCCTGTCGGGTTGCGAACAAACGCGGTAATCTGCGAGTAGTTATAGAGGCGTAAACAAGATAAATAGGGATAGATATAAGAGGAATGGGATATTTACGAATCAATTCCCATTCTTATTTATTGAGTCAACTTCATTGGGTAATCTCCACAATTAAACCAATTATTTTTGATATTATGATGATAATATTTGCTCAAAGCATACCAAGTTATAACCATGATTAACTTAGATTTTAGTTCCTTAAACCAGGAGATTATTTTATGGAAAAAATAAATTACTCGGAAACTATTCAAAATATTTTAAGAGACCATTCTGTCAATGATATAGCTAATGGTACAGGAGTTCAACTTTTATTTCACACATAACTCCATCATTATCAAGTATTAAATATCGGCTGGAAAGAACAACGCAGAACTTATAGAGTAATTATTCATGTTGATATCAAAGATGATAAAATATGGATATAAGGAGATGGTAAAGAAATCGACATTGCTAACGAATTAACTGGTGCTGGTTTACCAAAAGAAGATATTGTTTTAGGATTTTACGCTCCTTATAAACGCCAATTTACAGGTTTTACTGTTGGATAATTAGCATTGTAAACAAGTAAATTTATTACCTAAGTTCTAAGCTTTAGTGTAGGTATTACCTGTTTATTAAAAATTAGTGAAAGCCAAGATTAGGGGTAAAGTACAACTCTAAACCCCTACAGATTCCCAAATTATAAAAATAATGAATTAATTAAGCTTCTTCTGAACGCTCAATTTTTTGACCAGGAGAAGATTCATAAAGAGCATCCAACTGTTGACGCGCATCTTCCACATTAATTGAACGCATCACCAACAGAGGTTCCTTAATTAAATTACCTGCACTATCTAATAATTCCGGATGGGGTATAGATTGTTTTTTTGCTGCATAATAGCCAAAGCTACCTTGATTACCCGCAGAGGATCTTGCTGGATAAGGCCGTTCTCTGTCAAAACTGAACATGATCAGATTGCGAATTAAATTACCCACAGCGATAAATGCAAGAACGGTGAACGCTAATATGTAAAGTAGGTGTAGCATATGATTATCCTCCAAGGGTAACAAGTTTTAAAACTTTATATCGTAATGCTTGACTTCCGCTAAACCGTGATTTACGGTGGTGGTGAATGTTAAATTAGCTATCTGTGATGTGATATTTTGTAATCCTAATAGGATTAGGGTAACATGGGATACATTATTTTTCTATGAAAATAATGTTAAGGTTTTTTCCTATCGTTGCGACTTATGTACTGTTTTTTTTTAAACTATAAGTCACACTTGCTTTGATTGACGATAGCGCACACCTACTTTCCAAAATTTGCCTAATAATTGATGGCAAGGCATTAATGTTGCCATATTAATCCCAACTTGTTTACCAGTTGCAGTAAATAGCATCTTAGACCTACTTAGTTCTGCTTATGGTTGATTAACCTGGTTGAGTAAATCATATTGCTATTGATCGCTCATAAATGAGAAAATCTCATTTTGTAATAATTCACTTGATCGCGCAAATCAATATTCAAAATCCTCTAACAATGGCTCTAGGAAGGATTGTAGCAATTCAGGAGTTGGTGAACTGGAATCTCCCATATATAAGAAGCATATTTCTAAATCTCTTTCTAAGAGAAACGCTATTTATGATTCTTAACAAGACTCTAATTTTTCCATATACATTATACATTTAAAAAAAAAATCAGTAATTTGAGATACAAAACACTATATAGGCTGAATAAAGGATTTGTCTTGATCCATAAGATGTAGATGAAAATATGTCTAAAGGGGTGTAAGGGAAAGATCCAATGACCAATGCCCAATAACCCATTTAGTTTTGTCAGAAACCGGTGGTTGGGATAAATTAGGAGAATCCATGGACAGTGGACTATTATCTTCTAAAGATATTTTTCTCAACTTTATTTTTAATCACTTCGCCAAAAGTTTAACAGCCGATGTCGCCAAATCAAGAAACCCAACCAGCAGAGAAAATCTATTTACCGCGTACCAGTGAATCAGAGACACTAAAAAAGATTCGCCATACAGCTTCCCATATAATGGCAATGGCTGTACAAAAGCTGTTTCCCAAGGCGCAAGTTACCATTGGACCCTGGATTGAAAACGGGTTTTATTATGACTTCGATAATCCCGAACCCTTCAGTGATAAGGATTTGAAAGCTATCCAAAAAGAGATGGTGAAGATTATTAATCGTAAACTGCCACTGGTAAGGGAAGAAGTCAGCCGTGAGGAAGCACAAAAGCGTATTGAAGGAATAAAAGAACCGTATAAGTTAGAAATTCTTGCAGATATCAAACAAGAGCCGATCACTATTTATCATTTAGGTGAAGAATGGTGGGATTTGTGCGCTGGTCCCCACGTTAAAAATACCAAAGATATTAATCCCAAAGCTATAGAATTAGAAAGCGTTGCTGGTGCTTATTGGCGGGGAGATGAAACCAAAGCGCAACTACAGCGCATCTATGCAACTGCTTGGGAAACTCCCGAACAACTAGCAGAGTACAAACGTCGCAAAGCAGAAGCACTCAGACGGGACCATCGTAAACTGGGTAAAGAACTAGGTTTGTTTATTTTCGCTGATCCTGTTGGACCTGGTTTACCCTTATGGACTCCCAAGGGAACTTTACTGAGGACGATTTTAGAAGACTTCCTGAAAAAAGAACAGCTAAAACGGGGTTATTTACCTGTAGTTACTCCCCATATCGCTAGAGTTGATTTATTTAAAACATCTGGACACTGGCAAAAATACAAGGAAGATATATTTCCTTTGATGGCTGAAGATTCTGAAGCAGCAGTCATAGAACAGGGTTTTGTTCTCAAGCCGATGAACTGCCCTTTCCATGTCCAAATATACAAAGGTGAATTACGTTCTTATCGGGAATTACCTATGAGGTTAGCAGAATTTGGTACTGTTTACCGCTATGAACAATCTGGTGAATTGGGTGGTTTAACGAGAGTCCGCGGTTTTACGGTTGATGATTCTCACCTGTTTGTCACTCCCGAACAGTTAGATAATGAATTCTTGAGTGTTGTAGATTTAATTTTAACTGTATTTAGAAGTCTGCAATTGAAGAATTTTAAAGCTAGATTGAGTTTCCGTGATCCAGCCAGTGATAAATATATTGGTGGGGATGAAGTTTGGAATAAAGCTGAAGGTGCGATTCGTCGTGCTGTGCAACAATTGGGAATGGATCATTTTGAAGGTATTGGGGAGGCGGCTTTTTATGGTCCCAAACTTGACTTTATCTTCAGTGATGCGCTGGATAGAGAATGGCAATTAGGAACAGTGCAGGTTGATTATAATTTACCTGAACGCTTTGATTTGGAATACGTGGCTGAGGATGGTATGCGTAAACGTCCGGTGATGATTCACCGCGCACCTTTTGGTTCTTTAGAAAGATTAATTGGGATTTTAATTGAAGAGTATGCAGGTGATTTTCCCTTGTGGTTAGCACCTGTGCAAATTAGACTTCTGCCTGTGGGAGAAGCACAAATTGATTTTACCAAAGAAGTAGTTGCCAAGATGCTAGCTTTGGGAATTCGTGCGGAAGTTGATTTAAGTGGTGATCGCTTGGGTAAATTGATTCGCAACGCCGAAAAAGATAAAATACCACTAATGGCCGTAGTAGGTGTGAAGGAGGTAGAAACCAGTTCTTTAAGTATTCGTACCCGTGCATCTGGGGAGTTGGGAGTCATAACTGTAGATAAGGTTGTGGATAAAATACAGGGAGTGATTAACAACTTTAGCAACTTCTAATACCATTTCCTTGTGAGGCTGCGTCGAATTTTTAGACCTCTTCTTTTCAAACTCTAAAAACTTTTTGGGTTTTTAGGGTTTTATTACAGGGTTTTCAGCCTGTTTTCTGATAAAGTTAGGCACACAAGTTTATCAGGAAAAACATAGCCCCCAGTTTTACAGTGTTTAAACATAGCTTCAATCCCAAAACCCTGATGATAGATTTCCAGCATCGTTGATATATCTGGCAGATTAGTTGATAGATACCAAGGCTCTGGCTCTTGCTTACCACTTCTATCAGCTTATTAGCAGCCTCATTTGTCTGGAAACTAAACAATCTACTTCAATGCGAAAATTCCCGCTACACTACGGACAAATGACTTGAGCAAAGTTGTTAGACTTGTTTAGGCTCATGAAATGTAAAACTGAGTATCACTGGTGTAAGTTGACTATGAGCAAAATTCGCATCGTGCTAATTGAAGATCATGATCTCACTCGTGTGGGCATTCGTACAGCACTGTTGCAAAAAAAAGACATTGAAGTTGTCGGGGAAGCTGTCAATGCTGCTGAAGGCTTAAAAATGTTAAAGAAATTACAACCAGATATTGCAATTGTCGATATCGGTTTACCAGATAAGGACGGTATAGAACTAACCAGGGAGGTAAAAGCTACTGCTGAAGATGAAGATTTAGATACTAAAGTATTAATTTTGACACTGCACGATAATAGAGAGGCGGTATTAGCAGCTTTTGCTGCTGGTGCAGACTCCTACTGTATGAAGGATATCAGATTTGATAATTTGCTGGACGCAGTGCGAGTAACTTACAATGGCAATGCGTGGATTGATCCGGCGATCTCACGCATCGTTTTGCAACAAGCCCAACAGAATCCCATCAAACCAGAACCCATATCCTTTAGGGAACACACAGATATTGATGCAGAATCAGCAGAAAATGAACAGCCTATTGAACCTTATTCCCTCACAGAAAGGGAGTTAGAAGTATTACAATTAATAGTCGAAGGTTATAGCAATGCAGTCATCGGTCAAAGACTTTTGATCACAATTGGAACAGTAAAAACTCACGTTCGTAATATTCTTAATAAACTCTGTGCTGATGACCGTACCCAAGCAGCAGTCCGCGCTTTACGTTCTGGCATCGTGGGATAATAGGTTTGTGGAGTGTAGCTTAGGTGAAAAATATAGTCAAATATGACTGAAACAGAGGTAGAAAAGCTCAAACTCATGGTGGTAGATGACGAGCCAGATAACTTAGATTTACTCTACCGCACCTTTTGGCGCAGTTTTAAAGTATACAAAGCTAATGATGCCCATGAAGCTTTGGCTATTTTAGATCAAGTGGGAGAAATGGCTGTGATTATCTCTGACCAAAGAATGCCAGAGATGAATGGCACAGAATTATTCAGTCGCACAGTAGAACGTTTTCCCGATACAATTCGGATTTTACTGACAGGTTTTACCGATGTCGAAGATTTGGTAGATGCAATCAACTCAGGTCAAGTATTCAAATACATCACAAAACCTTGGAAACCTGACCAACTCAAAGCATTAGTCGAGCAAGGAAAGGATACATATAAGCTAGTAAAAAAACGGACGAAAGAACTACGTCATGCCCTGCGAAGAGAATCTTTATTTAACGCCGTCACAACCACAATTCGGGAGTCTTTGGACTATAACAGCATCTTGCAAAAGATAGTAGTTACCATTGGACAAACATTTACAGCTACAAGTTGTGTACTGAGATTGGTAGAGGGTGATCGCTTGACACCAAACCAGTTTTTCTATCATGATCCCAAATTCTCTGACATAACACTCCCCTTCGATTTCAACCCTTTAATTGAAGAAGTCCTCTACACCCAAAAATATCAATTAAACCAAGATACACATCATGACAATTCTTCTCACAGCCTAGTAGTACCATTTACCTACCAACAGCATCTACTAGCTGTCATGACCCTCTATAAATGGGGAAGTGGAAACATTTGGCAAGATGAAGATATCCAAATGATTACAGGTGTAGCAGAACAAGCAGCCTTAGCTCTCTCCCAGGCAAAACTCTACCAAAGCCTGCAAGAAAAACAACAACAAATCCGCGTAGAATTGCAAGTAGCCCGCCAAATTCAAAATAATCTACTCCGTCAAACCCTACCAGAAATTGACGGTGTAAAAATACAAGCCTGCTGTTACCCTGCACGAGAAGTAGGAGGAGATTTTTTTGAAGTATTTGTTCATCCCAAAGGTGACTTATGGTTAGCAGTCGGTGATGTTTCCGGTAAAGGAGTACCCGCCGCTCTATTTATGGCCAGTGCTATTTCCCTATTGCGTCGGGAATTATCTCAAGAATCACCAGCTGAGCCGAATATTGTCATGCAGAATCTCAACTATGCTCTAGCTGATGACTTAATTAGTAACAATTATTTTATTACTCTTGTTATTGCATCTTACAACAAAGTCACCAAAGAACTTGTTTATGCTAATGCTGGACACATCTATCCCTTATTATGGTCACATCCAGCAACTTTAGTTACTCAACCTTATTACCTCAAAGAACGTAGCATCCCGCTAGGGATTTTACCAAAATGGCACGCCAATCCTGGTCGATTTACTCTTGCACCCGGAGACACATTACTACTAGCCAGTGATGGCATTACAGAAGCAAAAGTATTAAAAAGTACTCATTTATATAAAGAAAACAATGGTATCTGTCAGCAAACACACAGTTCCATGCTCAACCAAGAAGGACTTTGGCAACTTATACAAGAGCAACCTCAACCATTGTCTCTGGAAAATTTGCTAAATCGTATTCAAACAGACAACCATGTCCAAGAAGATGACCAAACTATACTCTCCCTGGAGGTTCTGTAACTAATGAAAAGTGAGCTTCACGTACCAAGTGACTTAAGTTTTGTCAATATTGTGGAAACTTGGTTGTTGGGATGCTTGAAAATCCATCTGGGGGACTCTGTGGATTGGTCAGAACAATCTGGACGTTTGCGTCTGGCGTTGGTTGAAGCGTATTCCAACGCTGTACGTCATGCTCACAAAGATCAGCCAAGTTTGCCAATCCTACTGCGTTTAGAACTACAAGATCGCAATTTAGTGATCGAAATTTGGGACTACGGTAAAGGCTTTGATATGTCTACTTACTTTCCTCCCCATCCCAGCCAAAAACAAGAAGGTGGTTATGGGTGGCTGATTATGAATCGTCTCATGGATAAAGTTGAATATCGGTTACAGGTGAATGGTGCCAACTGTCTCAAGCTGGAAACCACAATCCCAGAACTGATGCAACAGACAGAAGGCAGACCATAACACAAAAGGTTCTTTATTAAGAAATGTAACCAATTTAATAACTTTTACTAAATTTATTTGATTTATTAGCGATAGTTATCAAATACTTAATATAGAAAGGCTACTTTCAGTGATGTGAGGAGAGCCTGACTTTAAAATACCAATATTTAAATACCAAATTTACAACTAAGCTGATGACACCTTTATTCTGCCTATCCCCCCGCTATCGTCTTGATGATGAATCATCTTGGTTAGAAGGTATCGACCCCAGTCGTCATTACTGGATTGCGGTGAATGGAGAGAAAAAGGTGACATTTGCCCTTCCAGGCTTAATAGTGTCTTCCACTGACGAGTTCAAACAGATGATTCGCACATTTCGTTCTCTACAACCAGGTGAAATCTTGAATCTGGCCAGAATTTCCAGCGGTTGCATAATTCGCTGCGTCACGAATAACTGCTATGCGGTGGAAGCAGAAGTCAATAATGCCCCTGTATATCATCTTTTTGATCAAGAAACTTTAGAAAGTTTGTTAATGACAGCACACCCTAATTGGCAATGTGCGCCATCAGATATTGAATTAGGCAGAAATTTATTACTACGTTCTTTTGCTCAACCAACTGCTAGTAAGGGCTAAGTATTCAAAATCTAAAATTTTCGATTTTTTAGAGTAAAAAGGGAGTAAATCCCGAATTTATTAGAGAAATTGGGGATTTTAAGTGTTTACAACAGAATTCAGGGGTGAAGATTTTTAGTTGTTTATGTGCAACCAAAGGAAAATTTTTACGGCAGATCATATAGGAAATGACCAACTGCAAGGTTTAGCAGGTAATTATATGCTCTAGTGTATATTCTTTGTGGGGTGGACGCAAAGAAAGTAAGTCTTGAGGTGATGCTAAAAGTTTGATTTTGGCTTCAAAAATTTCCCGTTGTGGGTTGAGGATAAATAACCACAAAACATTAACACTGCACCAAGAAATATGTGCTTTACCTGTAACTTGAATTTGGATGTGGTGGTCTGCTAAATTTTCAGTAATTCCTTGCTGGGGTTCGGCTTTGATGTCTTGGGCTTCTCTGTTAAGATAGGTGAGTATAGTTTCTTTGCCGACAACAGCAGATTCTAATGGTGGATACATAACACCATCTTCAGCAAATAATCTAACTGTAGCTGTGAAATCACCTGCGTTTAAAGTAGTAAAATAATGCAAGATTGTTAAGTCTGTAATTCCTTCAATAGTAATATTCATATTTTTAGGTTTGTTATAGGTTTTGATTGAATTTTACTTATAAGAAAATATTCCCAGATAATTACCTGGGAACGAAAATTTTAAAAGACAAAGACATTGAGGTTGGGTGAATATCAACGATTAGTCAGCTAAAGGGTCAACACCCATTTCTATAACTACTTTGCGAAAAACGGTGATTTGCTGACCAAAATCCAATTCCTTGAGTGTTTCTAACACTTGTGCGCCATCACGAGAAATCTGATAACCTGATGGTACAGGTACTACAAAACCCTTCGCCATTAATTCTGCTAATTCGTACCAGAAAGCTAATTTGGTATTAGCACTAAGAATTCCGTAGGAACGAGAGATTTGAGTATTTTTTTGGGCAGCTAAGTCACGCATGGCTTCCAACTGCTCTAAATGAGACATTTTTTTGATTTGATTCAACAAACCTTCTGCTAACTGTAATCTAGCAGCACCTGTAGCGGCTGGGGTGATGGATTTACCCATCTCTGTGTAAGCATACCAAAGCACGGCTAGTTGGTCATCCACGCTGAGGGCTTTGAATACAGCAATGGTGGAGGTTACAGTATCAGCTATTTGGTTGTTGTAGTTGAAGCTGCTAGAAAAGCGAGTTGAAGCTGAATCAGAAGTGAAAGTCATTATGTTCACCACAGTTTATTAACTAAATAGTCTTAAATAGTCTGTTAATTAGTGGGAGGCTGGCATCACTCTGGGTTGCTTGACCTCTTGTAAATTATTCTGCATTATTTCTTAACAAATTACAAATAAAGTTTACATATAGATTGAGTAGCAAGATCAAATGTATATATTCAGTAAATAGTGTATAATATGCCCCTTAGTTAAGTTGAAAGTTAAAATTTAATCAGGGTGTGTCTGGCAAAATGGCAGATAAAAAAAATGAATCAATGTGCTTTAAACAGCAGCTTAGTTAAAGAGAAAGCTAAAGAGTTTGGTTTTCACAAAGTTGGGATTGCTGCTATAGAAGGGATAGAGAAGAAAGAGGCTCAGAGGTTGCAAGCATGGACCCAACTGGGTTATCACGCACAGATGGAATGGATGAAGAATCCCCAGCGTCAGGATATTCGGTTAGTGATGCCAGATGTGCGATCACTTGTCTGTGTGGCGCTGAATTATTACACACCAGATCAACGTCCTGAAGGTGAAGAATACGCAAAAATTTCTCGCTATGGTTGGGGACGGGATTATCACAAAATCATGCACAAAAAGCTCAAGCAATTAGCTACATGGTTAGAATCCTTGAGTGAAGGGATTAAAGCTAGATATTATGCAGATACTGGGCCTGTGCAAGATAAGGTCTGGGCTGAAAGGGCAGGTATTGGTTGGATTGCGAAAAATGGGAATCTAATTACTAGAGAGTATGGTTCTTGGGTATTCTTGGGAGAAGTATTAACTAATATAAAATTGGAGAACGATAGTCAAGCTACACAACATTGTGGAACTTGTACAAACTGTATACAGGCTTGTCCTACTGGTGCAATTACCCAGCCGTTTGTAGTAGATGCTAACAAATGCATTGCCTATCATACCATTGAAAATAGGGCAGATACATTACCAGAAACTCTTACACCCCATTTACATGGCTGGGTAGCAGGTTGTGATATTTGTCAAGATGTATGTCCTTGGAATCAGCGTTTTGCTCAAGTAACTGATGTGACAGACTTTCAGCCTTATAATGGGAATTTATCACCTAAGCTGGTAGAATTAGCGCAAATCTCAGAAGAGGAGTGGGATAAACGATTTCCAGCATCGGCCTTGCGGCGCATTAAACCAGAAATGTTAAGAAGAAATGCTCGTGCTAATCTTGATGTATCTAGGCTAAAGAATGACCCAGAAAGTAATAATATTTGATTTTGATGGGACAATTGCAGACACAGTAGAGGCTCTTGTCAATATTGCTAATCGTTTAGCTATAGAGTTTGATTATATACAAATTACTCCCAATGAACTTACACTTTTAAGGAATTTAACCTCTAGAGAAATTATCAGATATTCAGGTGTATCTCTATTAAAAATACCTTTTTTAGTTAAAAAAGTGAAATCAGAGTTGAAAAATAAAATTACGGAATTAGAACCTATATCTGGAGTGAAAGAAGCGTTAATAGAGCTTAATCAACAAGGATATAGCCTGGGGGTTATTACCTCTAATTCTCACGAAAATGTCACTGAATTCCTGAAATTTCATAACTTAAATTATCTCTTTGAATTTATATACTCAGGAGTAACGATTTTTGGTAAAACCACAATAATTAACAATGTATTAAGGCAAAAACAACTTAAACCCCAAACAGTGATTTATGTGGGAGATGAAACCAGAGATATAGAAGCTGCCAAAAAAGCGAATATCAAAGTAATTGCAGTGAGTTGGGGTTTCAATTCTCCAGAAGCACTAGCTAAACAAAATCCAGATTTTTTGATTCACCATCCCAGTGAATTATTAGATGTAGTGAAACATTGCTAAAAGGTAAGAATTCAGGATTCAGGAGTCAGAATGTTTGAGAAATTGGTTAATTATTACAATACCTTCGCCAATTTACACAATATAGGTCTGAAATCCCATAAAATCGTTACGATATCAATAGGATTTCAGGGTTTTGGTACAGGTTTTGTTATCAACAGGTTTTGTTATAAAATAGGTATTTTTGGCGTTAGCCTGAAAAAGCTGAATGCTTACGCTAAAAGTCCAACCTATTGAGGTTGAGAAAAATCCAACATGGTATTACTTTTCAGATGCTTGATCTTTTTGCAAAGCTAGTTCTACTAAATCATCACTAATAACTAATACTTGTTACAGCCTCAGTCCTAGAAGCACCTATTTCCTTAGCCATGTCTAGATAATCATCAGGATTACCTGTTGGCTGTACTTCAGTCTTAGTCTCTTCTGGTTCAGGAATTTCATATTGAGGTGCAGTAGCAGTTTCAGCAGCAGTTCTTCCTTCATCTGTACGGTCAACTTCGCTGACATTGAATTGCTGTGCAGCGGCATAATCAGCTTCAAAATCTACATTATCTACATTTGGTGCTTTTTTTTCACCACTAGCTATTTGTTCAGCAGCTAATTGTGCATCGTGAGTGGAAGCTTCATTAGGATTAGACTGTACTTTATCAGACATAACTAAAACCTTAATTAATATTAACATTGCTGGGGTAAGTTTATCCAAATAACTTACTTAAATCTTGCTCCATAAGAGAGATATTCTTCTCAATTAAAAGGCAGATAAAACCAGGGTTAGCTAATTAGTAGATGTCCTTCTTCAGGTGGTAGAGCCTAATTATACAAATCTGATTCTCAAGCTCAGAGTCAGGAAACTCAAAATTCAGTAGAAGAATTTAATGGCTTAGATACCTATGCTAAATTAGCTTGGCTATATTTTGTTTATGAGAAAATGGGTGATACTATTACTCCTGCTGCTCCCACAGCTGCAGAACCAGAATTAGCTCCAATGTTGCTAGGAGACTATTTACAATTATCGGATGAGGAACAACTAGAAATTTTATGCAGGATATAGTTAACTGTCAGGATACAGACTATTCTCGTGCCTATGGGCCATTAAAAGAAAATAACCAGTTATTAGTTTGGTATGTTTGGGCAGAAGCTATGGGGGATATAGTAGTGGGAATCCCAGATAATTATGAGTCAACTGAGGCAATGAATGATTTACTGGCTCGAATTGAAGAAATAGATTTTGAAGGTCAAATTTCTGTTTTAAGAACTATTTTAAGAACTATTGCTGGTGAGATGGGTTAAAGCGATGTCAAGCCAATTCGGACGCCAGCTTAAACAGGCAAAACTTCGAGTTTGTAAATACCTCAAAGCTCATTCTGTAATTTTGCCTTGTAGAGCTTTAATTTCGCCGTGCTTGGTTTTACTGTCAATACGTTTATTTTTAGCGCGCTGTGTGGGTTTTGTGGGTTTACGTTTTGCAGGAGTGATGGTGATGCTTTTGATTAAGGTTTGGAGACGGTTTAGTGCATCTTCTTTATTCTGTTCTTGAGTCCGATGTTGCTGGGCTTTAATAATGATGTTGCTGGGCTTTAATAATGATTATCCCATCTTTGGTGATGCGCTGGTATCCCAAATTAAGCAAGCGTTCTTTGTAAAGGTAAAGCGGTGATGAAGAGGCGTTGATGTCGAAACGCAGATGAATGGCTGTGGCAACTTTATTGACATTTTGACCACCTGCACCTTGAGAACGAATTGCACTAATACTAATTTCCCTAATAGGGATGGTGGTTCTGTTAGTAATTTGCAGCATGGTGGTTTAAAGTCCTTGTAAAGGATAACAAATAAATCCCATTTCTATAAAATGATATTCCAATGAACATATTTCTTTAATATTATATTTCTTCATTAAAACACAATAAATACAATCAGTAAATGACTATTGTTTATCTTGATTAAAAGTTTCAAAAACTTGCCAAGTTTGTTCTGCTATATCTTGAGAAATCCATAAAATATTGAAAGTATTTTCCTTTATTCATATATCCAGTTTATTTTTGACTTCAATACCTATCATCAAGATACCACAAGTTGATTTAACTCTGCTGGAGTGACGTGAGAATGGACAACTTCACCATCACGAAACCAAACAATCCTCTTAGTTTGACGTGCAACTTCAGTTTCATGCGTTACCATGACAACTGTAATCCCACGGCTATTTAATTCACCAAAAATATCTAAAACTTCTTGAGTTGTGCGGGAGTCAAGTCCGCCTGTGGGTTCATCAGCTAAAATAACAACGGGAGAGTTGACAATAGCGCGGGCGATCGCTACTCTTTGTTGTTGTCCCCCTGATAATTGGGTAGGTTTATTATTGAGACGTTTTTCTAAACCTACTTTGATCAATGCTTCAATCGCCCTTTCTTTTCTTTCCCCAGGCTTAACACCAGCATACACCATTGGCAGCATCACATTTTCCATCGCTGTCAATTGGTTTAATAAATGGAATTGTTGAAATACGAATCCTAGCTTTTTATTGCGAATATGCGCCAATTCTGTATCACGGATTTGGGCTACATTCAGATTATCTAAATAATAATTTCCCGAACTGGGACGATCTAAACAACCGATAATATTCATGGCTGTAGATTTTCCCGAACCAGAAGGTCCCATAATTGCACAATATTCACCTTCTTCTATCACTAAGTTGATATCATTTAGTGCTTTTACTTCTATTTCACCAATACCATAAACTTTAAAGATATTCTCTAGTCGAATGATTTCTACTTGTGGTGCAGGATTAGGAATACTAAAATCGGTTATAGTTAGAGTTTTAGACACGGAGATATATCCTTCCTTTGAATTATTAATTGCACACAATGACGATAAACTAAACTACGATTCAATTCCTAATCCCTGTTTTAATTCTTTGCAATTAATGCAACATTTTTATGATTAGGATGCTTAATTAGCATAATCAATCTTCCGACTCATTACTTATTACTTAGCAATCAGAATTCCTCACGCACTTCTTAATGCCACAATTGGATCAAGTTGAGCAGCACGACGCGCAGGAACTACGCCAAAAAATAATCCAAGTCCACCAGAAATACCAACAGCGATTGTAATTGAAACAATGGAAATACTCGCTTCTAAGGGAGTCAGGGCTGATACTAATAGTATGCAACTGATACCAACTGTAGTACCAACTAAACTGCCAATTACTGAAACAATTACCGCTTCAATTATGAACTGAAGTAAAATGTCTTGCTGGGTAGCACCAATTGCTTTTCTTAATCCAATTTCCTGAGTGCGTTCGGTGACAGAAACGAGCATAATATTCATAATACCAATGCCACCAACAAATAAGGAAATACCAGCGATCGCAACCAGCATGGTTGTCAACGCAGAGGAAATTTGACTTACTGCTTGTAAAGCATCTTTTTGTGTACGGATGGTAAAGTCATCTTCACCGACGAGTTTATGGCGTTGTCGCAGTAAATTGGTAATTTGAAACTCTGCGGCATCCACACTATCAGCATTTTTAGCGGAAGCAACAATGTAGGTTACTTCTAGTCCATAGGGAGAGGTTTTTCCCACTAGCCGATTTGCTGATGTGAGAATTGGGACTAATGCTGAACCATCATAATCTACGCCCAGATTTGAACCTTTGTTTGTTAGTACTCCAATTACTTGAAAGCTGGCATTTTTAATCCGTATCTGCTGACTGACGGGGTTAGTATTCCCAAAAAGTTTTTCTTTTAATTTTGCACCTAACACCACAACTTGGTTGCTGCGCTTCATGTCTATGTCGGTCAAAAATCGTCCTGTCGCTACTTCAAAATCTCGCACTGTCAAAAAACTGGGAGTTGTACCAATAATACTGACATCAGTATTTCGGTTTTTATAAGTAACTACCTGTCTACTATTCAGTTCGGCTGTTGTTACTGCTATTGTGGGTACTTGAGTTGTGATCGCTTTCGCATCTTCTAAAACCAGAGTTCTGGTAACATCTCTAGAAACCCGCTGAGTTTCTTCATTACCGGGAATAACAAATACAATATTCGACCCCAAGGAATTTAGTTGATTAGCTATAAATTTTTGTCCCCCTTCCCCAATCCCAATCATCGCAATCACTGAGCCATTACCGATGGTAATACCTAACATGGTCAGGGCGCTACGTAACTTATTGACGAGTAAGGTTTTACCCGCCATTTGAATGCTTTCTAGGAAGTTCATCATTTTTTTCTTATTTGGCTTTTTGAATTTTGTAGTCTTTGGGTGGGTTCACAAATATCAAATCACCCTTGTTGACTCCCTCTAAAACCTGAGTTTCGTCTTTTATTTGGGTTCCAATCGTGATTTCTCGAAATTGGGGTTTATTATTTGCATCTGGTATTAGTACGCCAGTTTTACCATTTTCAGTCAAAATTGCTACCGTTGGTAAGGTTAAAGCATCATTAATGCGATCGCCCAAAAACGTTAAATCAACATTTAAGCCAGAACGCAGTTTATCTGCACCACTATCAATCACCACTCGCACCTGAAAAGATGTCACACCTTGTTCTACCACAGCTTCAGGTGCAATCAAGCGTACACGACCTTTAAATACTTGATCTGGATAACTATCAGCAACAATTTCCACCTGCTGTCCCTGCCTAATTCTACCAATATCAGCTTCCGGAACTTGAGCTAAAACTTCTAAACCCATTGCTAAAGCCACAATTGAACTAGAAGTTGCTGAAGTACTCGTAGAAGCCGAAGTTGTTGGTGTCACAAAAGCCCCTATATTGGCGTATTTTTGAGTCACAACCCCCGCAAAAGGAGCACGAATAATGGTATCTTCCAACTGTACTTCCTGCTGTTTTAACTGAGCTACAGCCCCAGCTACAGAGGCTTTAAGTCGAGCAATTTCTTCAGGACGGTTGCCATTTTCCAGCCTTCGCATTGCTTCTTGTTCTTGAGCAACTACAGCTTCCTGACTTTTAATATCTTCGTTGCGGTTGCCAGCTTTTTGCAGTGATAATCGGGGTTGAGCTTCTTCTAAACTAGCTTTTGCTCTTTTATTTTCACTGATATATTGTTCTAGGGAATCTTGGGAAATAGCCCCTGCTTTAGCTAATCCTTGATAACGTTTTACCCTGGCTTGGGTAAGTTCTACTTGCGCTTTAGCTGAATCTACAGCAGCCTTAGCTTGATCAATTTCCTGAGAACGATTCCCCCCACGAATGATAGCTAGTTGGGCTTTAGCTTGGGCTACACGGGCTTTAGCTTGGGCTATTTCTTCCGGACGGCTTCCTGCCAGACTCTCTGCTAATTGTGCTTTGGCTTCCTCTACATTAGCTTGATACTGGAGAATTCGCATTTTAATCTCGGAATTATCCATACGAGCAATAATTTGCCCCTTCTGGACTTTTTCCCCCTGTTCAATATCCAAATCGGTGATAATTCCCGGATTTTTGGGACTAATATTCACGCTTTGTACTGGTTGCACCTTCCCACTGGCTGTAATCCTCACGGTGACGCTTTTTGCTGCAACTGGAACAGTGAGTTTACTAATGTCTTGTTTATTTGTGTTCTGATGTCTAACTTTCAGAACTGTAATTGTTCCAACGACTAAAACACCAGCAGTTATTAAGCCCATCAACCAGCGTACTGGATGCTTAACTTTTTTGCCAATCAACGGAATTTGTATGTACGTAGTCATCTGATTATTTTGGAGGATTTGTACTAACAACTAAAAATCTTGTGCTAACATGTGAAAATACTCAGATGATGAGTTACAGAGTTATCTTTTATAGAACTTACTCTACATTCAGTGTGCCATCACCTGATTGGGTTACTTTTGTGAGTTGTGCTGAAGAAATACTGATTAGTGACTGGAAAAACTCTTCCTTCTGCTCTTTATTTCTCATCGTCCAAAAATAAAATGTAAGTAATCACTTATTAATAATCCAAAAAAAAGTTTTATTTAATTTGTTTTGTGCGAGTCATCTTGAATAGGTGCAATTCCCTGCCAGACAATCTCTACAAGATGGTGGACAAACATTTGCTCATCTGTGAGTACATCTCCTGTGGGGTGCATCTTCTCTAAGAAAACATAATTCATCAATGATCCTAAATCCTAGCAATATCATAGCAATAGTTTGGGGATCTCTGGGGCCCAGCCTTCCTTGTTCTATTTCCTTCTCTAGGAAATTGGTAAATATCTTTAAATCCCGGCTAGGTCTGGAATTTGGTCTATTGATCATTTTTGGGATGGCAGTACCACGGGAACGCAAAATCATCAATCGTGGCACGACTTGACGATTAAACTCTAAGATCTGAAGACACACCTGAATTAGATTTTTCTTCAGATTTCCTTTACCAGAAAAAGCCTCCAGTTCCTTAGGTAAAGGACATTTTTCAGGAATTCCCATTGACGCAAAAAAAAAGTTCTTGTTTGGTGGAAAAGGGTTTGAAAATCGACGCTTCCAAAATTCCTGCCTTTTGAGCGATTTCTAAAGTGGAACCACCAAAACCCTGTTGGAGAAAGATTCCACGAGATGCATCTAAAATGAGCTGACTGGTAATTGTTTGTGTACATGCCATAAATAAGTGTGTATTCACTAAGGAAAGTAGATTAAATAAGGTGTAAGAGTGCCAATAATATATATACACTAGAAGGGTAGATGGAGAACTGGTAGATGATGCCCCCTGACCCTGGTG
>ERZ1034419.20-NODE-20-length-40336-cov-38.718378_pt1 | contig 40336 bp, 45 predicted proteins | sample MGYA00520531_ERZ1034419 | MGnify/ENA primary metagenome ERZ1034419 (study PRJEB33736, sample SAMEA104288485) | Azolla nilotica | place: Sudan | collected 1982 | study: EMG produced TPA metagenomics assembly of the PRJEB19522 data set (Is there foul play in the leaf... | reverse complement strand
CTTCTGGTGTATAGATATTATTGGCACTCTTACACCTTATTTAATCCACTTTCCTTACCAATTTCTCAAACATTCTGACTCCTGAGTCCTGACTCCTGAATTCTTACACAAATTTTGCTTTGGTTAGTTAAAAGTCTCCTTATTTGGTGAATTGAGTGAATTTCTGTGAACATGAAATTTAATAAGTTCGTTGTTTATGACGGCGACTAACCTTAACCTTTCTTGACTCAATCTTCGTAATTGCCTTTTCTAATGACAAAGTCCGCACAGAATTGTTAAAAACATTGACCTGATAAACCAAATTATTGGTAATATCAAGTCCAGTTAGCCAGCCACTACGGGGATGATATGCTCCAGTATCAATATCTAACCATCCTTGTCCTAGTGCCAACTGACCAGGAATAACCCCTGGTAAAGTGAAGGTGATTGTATGACCAACAATAATTAATTTGTTGGCAAAATACGGCTCTTCCATGCTGTGAAATTCTTCCCTTATCCAGCAAAGTTCTTCAGCGGTTTGTTCAGAAACAGATTTTCTGGGATTAACACCCGCATGAGTTAACCAATAATCTCCCAAGTCTATAAATGTTGGTAAAGTCAAAAACCAATCTATATGTTCTTGGGGAATTTGCGCCGCTTGATAGCTGGTAATAGTGGCTTGTCCACCACTGTAAAGCCATGCTTGTACAGCTTGATTAGAGTAGGATCTATTACCAAATACATTTAGTAACATTTGTTCATGATTACCTAGCAGACAAGAATAGTTATTTTGCTTAACAAAATCTACTACCTGTGCGCTCTGAGGCCCACGGTCTATTAAATCTCCCAAAAAATAAACCTGATCTGCTGATGAGGGTGCAATTTTATCAAAAAGGTTCATTAAGCCCTGGTAGTAACCATGTACATCGCCAATTATTATTCTGCGTGGACTAATTTCGTTCATGGGCTCTTGCCTTGAATAAAGTTCCTAGATAGTTTAACTACAATCTTATTCTGTGTGATTTACGCTTAAGTAAGTCACTACTATATTAATTAATTAAATAATTTATACTTAACAAGTATATTATAAGTGACTCATCGAAAATTGTCTCAAATGTGATATAGGTTTTTTAAAACTCAACCCACTATAGCTTAAAATATAGACCATATCTACTTCACTTAGCACAGTGTAATGTCTAATCAGTTCTCTCTAGGAATTTAGCTCTCGTATCTGCAAACATATGAATGAGGATCATGCAGATGCTGTTTTTATGTACGCTCAGGCTTTTAGTGACACCAAAAATACTAAAACAGCCCAGATGCTATCAATTGACGCTGATGGTATGAATTTAACAGCATAGGTGAATGGAGAAACAGTAAGAGTTCGCATCCAATTTGATCATGTTTTAACAAACTCCGAAGATGCTCATCAAATATTGATTGGGATAGTCAAACAAGCACGGCAAAGACAAAGTAGAAACTACGGAAAAGAGTAGATATCTCACTTGACAAGTTCCACAAGGGAATAACAACCGAAATTGTTAAGTGATATTACAAACCTTGGAAAAATATTTAGAAATCGCCCGTCAGCCAAACATGGTTCTAAGGTAGAACCTATAGCGATACTACTCGAGTTTTGAAGGAAAAAAGGAAGGGGAAATGGGAAATACAAGACCCTTTAAGCTTTACTTTTTCACCTTTTCCCAAACCCACCGACAACTACCAGGTTCACAAAGCGAGTAGTATTGGAACCTATAGGATAGACTTGAGGTAAATAATGATGAATAAAAATAATATTCAAAACTATCGGTTTGTCTGCACCTTGACATTTGGGGATATTTACGGTCAGATTATTGTTTGGTTAATCACAATTACCATTAGTTTGGCTTCAGCTTTGGCTCTGATGGGTGCGAGAAGACCAGTATATGCTTTAGCTACTGTGGGACTAGTCGTTTTTCTCACACTTCCTTTCTTACTCTTTGCCTTTGTGACGACATTGCTAAATCATATTGAATTAACTGCTATAGAACCAGGGACAAAAACAGAACCTATACCTGGTAATATTTCTCAGCAAAAACCGATTCAAGCAACTAGTTGATCAATAGGTTATTGGCAATGGGTGATGGGAATAAACAAAATGACTAATGAGTAAAGATAATATCCCTGTTTCTAGACAGGGTATTTTTTTGCAATTGGGGGTTGATGATGTTACAACATGATGTAATTATTGTTGGTGGCGGCTTGGCGGGATGTCGGGCTGCGGTAGAAATTTCTCGGACTAACCCTAGTTTAAATGTGGCGGTAGTTGCCAAAAGTCATCCTATTCGTTCTCATTCAGTAGCAGCCCAAGGTGGTATGGCTGCATCCCTGAAAAATGTTGACCCAGAAGATAGTTGGGAAGCACACGCTTTTGATACTGTTAAGGGTTCTGATTATTTGGCAGACCAGGACGCTGTAGCTATTCTTACTCAAGAAGCACCAGATGTAGTAATTGATTTAGAACATCTAGGGGTTTTGTTCTCTCGTCTAACTGATGGTAGGATTGCCCAAAGGGCTTTTGGTGGACATTCCCACAACCGCACCTGTTATGCGGCTGATAAAACCGGTCATGCAATTCTGCACGAGTTGGTGAATAATCTGCGGCGTTATGGTGTGCAAATTTATGAAGAATGGTATGTGATGCGTCTGATTTTAGAGGATGGTCAGGCTAAAGGTTTGGTGATGTTTCACATCGTGGATGGAAAAATTGAGGTGGTGCGGGCAAAGGCGGTGATGTTTGCGACGGGAGGATATGGTCGCGTTTATAATACTACTTCTAATGATTATGCTTCCACTGGTGATGGTTTGGCGATGACAGCGATCGCAGGTTTGCCTTTAGAAGATATGGAGTTTGTGCAGTTTCACCCCACTGGTTTATATCCTGTAGGAGTGCTGATCTCCGAGGCTGTGCGGGGGGAAGGGGCATATTTAATTAATGCTGAAGGCGATCGCTTTATGGCTAATTATGCTCCCAGCCGGATGGAATTGGCTCCACGTGATATTACCTCAAGAGCTATCGCCTATGAAATCCGGGCTGGACGAGGTATCAATCCTGACGGTAGTGCAGGTGGTCAATTTGTTTACTTAGATTTGCGTCATCTGGGTAAGGAAAAAATCATGAGTCGCGTTCCCTTCTGCTGGGAAGAAGCACACCGCTTAGTTGGTGTTGATGCTGTCACTCAGCCCATGCCAGTACGGCCCACCATTCACTATTGCATGGGTGGTATACCAGTTAACACCAATGGACAAGTCCGCAGCAGTGCAGATAATTTAGTAGATGGCTTTTTCGCGGCTGGAGAAACCTCTTGTGTTTCTGTTCATGGTGCAAATCGTCTTGGTAGTAACTCACTGCTGGAATGTGTAGTTTATGGTAAGCGAACTGGGGCGAGTATAGCTAGATATGTGCATAATCGCAAATTACCATCTGTAGATGAGCAACGTTATATTGCAGAAGCAAAACAACAAATTCAAAGTTTACTAGAACAGCCTGGAAAATATCGAATTAATCAAATTCGTCAAGAATTTCAAGACACAATGACGCAATACTGTGGAGTATTCAGAACAGAAGAATTAATGCGTGAAGGTTTGCAGAAATTAGCAGAATTACAACAACAATATCCACAGATTTATTTAGATGATAAAGGCAATTGTTGGAATACGGAATTAGTAGAAGCTTTAGAACTACAAAGTTTAATGTTAGTAGGACAGACAATTTTAGCATCAGCTTTAAATCGTCAAGAAAGTCGCGGCGCCCATTTTCGCGAAGATTTTCAGCAACGGGATGATGGTAATTTATTAAAACATACAATGGCTTATTATTCACCTACGGGAATTGATATTCAATATATGCCAGTGGTGATTAATATGTTTGAAGCAAAAGAAAGGAAATATTGAAGAATTCAAAATTCAGGAAAGGGCTGGCTGGGGTGTGGGGCAATACGGTTCAGATAAGCCTTTTTCTTCTCTCCCCCTGCTTTCCCCTGCTTCCCCTGCCTGCCTAAACAATTTTCCTTAACTGAACCGTATTGAAATTAGATTACCACTTACCTCAACCCCTACTTCCTATACAATCGCCTATTTTTAACCTGCACAACCGGATAATTACACTGCCTTACTAACTGTTCATCATGAGTAGTAAAAATTACAGTTGCCCCAAAGGTATTTAATTTCTGAAGAATCTCTATTACTTGCCAGGAATTATCAGGATCTAGGTTTCCTGTTGGTTCATCTGCTAACAGCAGTGGAGGAGTAGCAATAATCGCTCGTGCAATACTCACCCGCTGCTGTTCTCCCCCAGAAAGTTGATCAGGAAAAAGATCAGCTTTAGATGATAAACCCACTAATTTTAAAGTCGGTTCTAAACGGCGTTGAATTTCTTTAGGAGTATAGCCTTGAGCTTGCAATACAAAAGTTATATTTTCAGCTACAGTTCGTTGGGCAATTAATTTATAGTCTTGAAAGACAATACCTATCCGACGACGCAAAAATGATAAGCGATCACCCTTCAGATTTCCTACATTTACACCATCAACAATTACCTCTCCTTGAGTTGGTGATTCCTCACCATAAAGCAACTTCAAAAAAGTCGATTTACCAGAACCACTAGGGCCTGTAATAAACAGAAATTCTCCTTTTTTGATATTAATACTCACATCTAGCACTGCATTATAGCCGTTTGTATAAGTCTTGGACACACAGCGTAATTCCACCATTGTCCCAGTCTGACTATCCTGCTGTTGACTAACAGTATCTTCTCTCTGAACAGACGTATCTGTTGTTTCTGGAGTTGTTAATATTGCCATCGCTCAAATTCCCTGACACCCACAGGCAAAAAATTCAAAATATCTCCTTCGGAGACGCTACGTGAACAAAATCAAAATAGTGCTTCCAGCAGGCTGAGCCAACAAAATTAAAGAACTTCCGCCTACTAGCTACTGCCTACTGCCTCTAATCAGCACTCAGCACTGTTGATATCTCTTGCAGAAAAACGGTAAACAAAGGCTTTTAGTGCAAACTGAGGCAAAGCTAACATTCGTCGCCAGCGCCAAGGTTCTTGATACAAACGATACAGCCATTCTAAATTATTATTTGCTAACCAACGGGGAGCACGAGTTTTTACACCAGCCCAAATATCAAAACTACCACCTACCCCCATCCAAATTGCTTGGTTACACAAATGACGGTTTTTGGCAATCCATAACTCTTGACGTGGTACTCCTAAACCAACAAAAATAACTTGTGGCTGCAATTGAGTTAGAGTTTGTTGTAATATTTCTTCTTCTTCAGGAGAGTGATAGCCGGAGTGAGTACCTGCTATACCTAAATTAGGTATTTGTTGCTGCCAAAACTCTGCTGCTGTTGCCGCAACTCCTGATACTCCTCCATAGAAAAATATGTTCGTTGCCGTTTTCTGCTCACCAAGTTCTTGTAAAAGTTTTTCTGCTAATTCAATTCCTGGACAACGTTTTACTTCTTGCTTCAATAGATTTTGCAAATAAAGCACAACTCCTGCTCCATCTGGAATTACTAGATCAGCATTTTGAATAACTTCAGCTAGAGATCGATTTCGCTCGGCTTGTATGGTCATTTCTGCATTGAGCGTTACTACATGTGTTCCTATACCTTGTTGTAGGCATTCTAGCAACCAGTTTGGATAGTTTGTCATCAGATGAACTGGTAAGCCGAACACTGAAAATTCTTGGGGCGATTTATACATAGTCTATTCTTAATTAGACTGAGAGCAAATTATATAGAACCCTAGTTTATCAAATTTTTTCCCACGTGGATGGTGCATATCGTATCAAATTTACCTGAGGGTAAGTCCTATCGCAACGAGAAAGTTTTGAGGTGTGGGCATTGTGGTTTTGAACATGATGCTGATATCAACGCGGCTATGAATATTGCTGCTTTGGCGAAGTCTGTAAGTCTTCCTAAAAGTCCGGGGATGAGTTGTCAATTAGAGAATTGCCTCTCTTCCTGATGATTCAAATCTCTGGCTAAGGCCTCGTACCTTTAGGTCGAGGTAAGCTTACCAAGTGATGATCAGCTATAAAATATAAGAACCATATAAAGGGTCAATATGCGATTACTACACACAATGCTACGGGTAGGCAATCTGGAAGAGTCTTTGAAATTTTACTGTGAAATCCTGGGAATGAAATTACTCCGCCGTAAAGATTACCCAGGTGGAGAATTTACCCTCGCTTTTGTTGGTTATGGAGAAGAAAGCGACGATACGGTGCTAGAATTAACTTATAACTGGGGCGTAGAAAAGTATGATTTGGGCAATGCTTATGGTCATATTGCGCTAGGAGTAAACGATATTTATAGAACTTTTGAGGACATTAAAAATCGTGGAGGTAAAGTAGTAAGAGAGCCGGGTCCAATGAAACATGGTTCTACGGAAATTGCTTTTGTGGAAGATCCCGATGGCTATAAAGTTGAATTGATTCAATTGGCTATTCACAGTACAACATCTCAAGAAAAATCCTCACCACAACTGGCCAGTCAGTAATTCTCCTCTCAAGTATTTTATCTTGGAGTAGGGTGGGCAATGCCCACCAAGACATTATTAACATTATTATGAGAGTTACTGGCTTTCCTGAATATTGCTCAACTGCGAAATTACCAGCAAAATGGGTGTCATTCTTTGTCAATCCCCAATTTATAAGCTAAAAGCTAAAATCTAAAATCTAAACTCCTACGAAATGCAGCCTACAGATCCTAATAAATTTACTGATACAGCCTGGGAAGCAATTACAAAATCCCAGGATATAGTCCGTGCTTATCAACAACAGCAATTAGAAGTTGAACATTTAATTATTGCCCTTTTAGAAGAACCCACCAGTTTAGCTACAGGTATTATTACTTGTGCAGAGATCGATTCAATACGCTTAAAGAAGCAGTTAGAAACTTATACCCAACGTCAGCCAAAAGTTGGTAAAAGTGATCAGCTTTATTTAGGCCGCAATTTAGATTTGCTATTGGATCGTGCTGAAGAAGTTCGAGCGAGAATGAGAAATGAAGAGATTGCGGAGGGACATATACTCCTGGCTTTTGCTGAAGATGAACGCATTGGTAGAAGGATATTTAAAGGCTTAAATGTAGATATTGCTAAGTTAGAAACTGCTGTCAAAACTGTTCGTGTTACCCAAAAGGTTAGTCAAAAGGTGGGAGAAGCAGAATCTGCGGATGCACCTTTTGAAGCTTTAAAAAGATTTGGACGAGATTTGACTGAACAGGCAAAAGCGGGAAAATTAGATCCTGTGATTGGCCGCGATGATGAAATTCGCCGCGTGATTCAAGTATTATCTCGTCGTAGCAAAAATAACCCTGTTTTGATTGGTGAACCGGGAGTTGGTAAGACTGCAATCGCAGAAGCATTAGCCCAACGAATGCTTAATGGTGACGTTCCTGAATCGTTGAAAAATCGCCAACTCATTTCTTTAGATATCGGGAGTTTAATCGCTGGGGCAAAATATCGTGGTGAATTTGAAGACCGTTTAAAAAATGTTCTCCGGGAAGTTACGGAATCAAACGGGCAAGTAGTTCTATTTATTGACGAACTGCATACCGTTGTCGGTGCAGGTTCCAACCAACAAGGTTCAATGGATGCAGGAAACCTGCTTAAACCGATGTTGGCACGGGGTGAGTTGCGTTGTATTGGTGCGACTACCTTAGATGAATATCGCAAATACATTGAAAAAGATGCAGCTTTAGAACGTCGGTTTCAACAGGTATATGTAGATCAACCGACAGTAGAAAACACCATTTCTATTTTACGGGGTTTAAAAGAACGTTATGAAGTGCATCATAATGTCAAAATTGCCGATTCCGCTTTGGTAGCAGCTGCAACTTTATCAGCGCGTTATATTGCAGATCGCTTTTTACCAGATAAAGCGATTGACTTAGTAGACGAAGCAGCAGCTAAGTTAAAAATGGAAATTACCTCCAAACCTGCGGAGTTAGAAACTATTGATAGACGCTTAATGCAGCTAGAAATGGAAAAACTATCCTTAGCAGGAGAAGAAAATGGTATTTACCAAACTAGGGAGCGTTTAGACCGAATTGAGCAAGAAATTACTGCTTTAACGATTAAACAGCAAATGTTTAATGAACAATGGCAAAGGGAAAAGCAATTATTAGAATCTATTAGCACCTTAAAGAAACAGGAAGATGCGCTGCGGGTGCAAATTGAGCAAGCAGAAAGGGATTATGATTTAAACAAAGCTGCTCAATTGAAATATGGCAAATTGGAAGGAGTGCAGAGAGAACGGGAAATTAAAGAAGCGAAACTCCTAGAAATTCAAAGCCAAGGTTCTACACTGCTGCGTGAACAAGTCACAGAAGCTGATATTGCTGAAATAGTTGCTAAATGGACAGGAATCCCCGTAAATCGTCTTTTGGAATCCGAACGGCAAAAATTACTGAAATTAGAAAGTCATTTGCACGAGAGAGTAATCGGACAAGAAGAAGCGGTTTCCGCTGTCTCTGCAGCTATTCGTCGGGCTCGTGCAGGAATGAAAGATCCCTCTCGCCCCATTGGTTCATTTTTGTTCATGGGACCAACTGGTGTTGGTAAAACTGAACTCGCCCGCGCTTTAGCTCAATTTCTCTTTGATTCTGATGACGCTTTGGTGCGGTTGGATATGTCCGAGTACATGGAAAAACACTCAGTTTCTCGTTTAGTAGGTGCCCCTCCCGGATACATCGGTTATGAAGAAGGTGGTCAACTTTCGGAAGCGATCCGTCGTCATCCTTATTCGGTGGTGTTGCTGGATGAAGTGGAAAAAGCCCATCCAGATGTGTTTAATATTCTTTTGCAAGTTTTAGATGATGGTAGAATTACTAACTCTCAGGGACGAGCAGTAGATTTCCGAAACACTGTCATAGTAATGACTAGCAACATCGGCAGTGAGCATATTTCGGATATTTCTGGTGATGATAGTAAGTATGATATGATTCGGAAACAAGTGATGGAAGGTTTGCGATCACACTTCCGCCCCGAATTTCTCAACCGTGTCGATGATCTCATACTTTTTCACACCCTCAGCCGTTCAGAAATGCGGCATATCATCCGTATACAACTCAAACGAGTCGAAAATCTCCTCAAAGAAAAAAAAATCTCCTTTGAAATATCACAAGCAGCCTGTGACCACCTTGTTGAAGCTGGATATGATCCAGTTTATGGTGCACGTCCGCTAAAAAGGTCAATTCAGCGCGAAGTCGAAAACCCCCTCGCTACCAAGTTATTAGAAAATACCTTTATTTCTGGTGACACAATCATCATTGATAAAGGTGAACATGGGTTAACTTTCATCAAAAAATTACCTGTGAAAGCCTTAGCAACAGTCAACACTGTGAAGTTGTTAGAGGCATCTTCTGAAGTTTAAGTTTCTACTTAGATATAAGTTACAATTTCTGAAATTTGGTCGCCTGTTTTTGAATAAAATATTCACGGAGGATATTTTTTATGATTGCAAACCCCAATTATAACTATATTTCCCCTGAAGAATATCTTCAATTATAAGAAACCAGCCCGATAAAACATGAATACAGACAGGGACAAGTTTACGCAATGGCTGGTGCGAGTAATATTCATGTATTTATTATTCTCAGTATTGCCTCAATGCTGAGAAATCATATGCGCGGTAAAGGATGTCAGGCTTATATTGCTGACACAAAAGCGCATATTGAAACCATATTGAAACAATGGATATATATTATCCCTCTTGCAAAATTGTTTCTGTGGTATGATAGAGAGTCTTAGATTTTATGTATTTTTGGTGTTCTTTGCGCTGGGTAATTCAAACATAACCGTGTAACTCTAACTTTTGCCTAGAACAAAGACAGGCCCCGATTACAACATAAAATTAATTCTGCAAGAGGTCTAATAGTTATGGAAAAGGGGAAAATGTACATTTAGTAAGAGTAGATTTTCATCTACCCATAGCAGATGTGTATGAAGATGTGAGTTTTGAAACTCAGTCCTGACTCCTAGCTCCAACGAAAAGACTTTTTCAGCAAGCCCTAATTAACTTGGTATATGAGAGTTCAATTACTTTCCACGGCGAAGACCTTGAGCATAATTTGTACGAATAGTCATTGTAGTTGAATCTCCTGCTCCTAGCACTTTTTCAGAGGTTTATAATGCTTTTGCATAGTGGGGTTCTGCTTCGCTGTAATATCCTTGCGATTGGTATAGTTTTGCTAATTTATTTAAATAGTTTTGCTAATTTATTTAAGATGACAGAAAATTTGTAGTCCTATGGAAGTGATGAAATTACAGGTAACAAAATAAAACTCTTAAAGACTTATAAACCAATATCTTCAATATAAGTTTATTGGCAGCAGGAATACCCACATAGGGTAATAGAGATTTCAAAACCAAGTGGAGTTATTTTCCGAGATATCAATAAAAGCTACATATTTTATGATAGTGCAAACTTTGCACCACTAAAAAAATGCTCAAATGAATAATTGATACGTCCACCATAAATTTTGGAGGCAAATTAGCACACTTTAAACTTAAGTTTCTATTTACAAATGTACTAATACACGTTGGAATATTTATGGGGCAATAAATATAGGCGTTATCAGAAATTACTGAATGTGTTTGTCTGGGTATTGCCTGTACCAGCTTGTGAAATGCCAATCTCTTTACCAATCGTTAATTGTCCCATCGGCTTTCACCACCTACAATCTACACCTGTTAACTTAATATTCCCCCAGTCCCCAATCTGCCGTTATGGTAGTGTAATCCGAATCATAAATAAGAGGAATTCCTTACCTCCAAAAAGACATATATCCACGAAAATTGATTCTCAGAATTATCTCTGCAAGTAAAACAGACGGATAACTATGCTAGAACAAGGCACTATCAGTATACATAATGCCAATCTCTTTACCAACGGTTAATTGTCCCATCGGCTTTCACCACCTACAATCTACACCTGTTAACTTAATATTCCCCCAGTCCCCAATCTGCCGTTATGGTAGTGTAATCCGAATCATAAATAAGAGGAATTCCTTACCTCCAAAAAGACATATATCCACGAAAATTGATTCTCAGAATTATCTCTGCAAGTAAAACAGACGGATAACTATGCTAGAACAAGGCACTATCAGTATACATACTGAGAATATTTTCCCAATTATCAAAAAGTCTCTCTATTCAGATCACCAAATTTTCTTGCGGGAACTGGTATCCAACGCTGTAGATGCCATCCAAAAGCTAAAAATGGTGTCCCGCGCCGGTGAGTATAATGGAGATACGGGTGAGCCAGAAATTACAATTGCCATTGATAAAGATAAAAAGACGCTCTCCATCTCCGATAATGGGATTGGGATGACAGCAGAGGAAGTCAAAAAATACATTAACCAAGTCGCTTTCTCAAGTGCAGAAGAATTTATTCACAAATATGAAGGGAAAGCAGATCAACCAATAATCGGACACTTTGGTTTAGGTTTCTACTCCTCCTTCATGGTGGCGAAAAAAGTAGACATTGATACTCTTTCCTATCAAGAAGGTTCTCAAGCAGTTCACTGGACGTGTGATGGTTCACCAGAGTTTACCTTAGATGAGTCTTCTCGGACTGTTCGTGGTACTACCATTACCCTCACTTTAATGCCAGATGAAGAAGAATATTTAGAAGCTGCGAGAATTAGAAATCTAGTTAAAACTTACTGTGATTTTATGCCCGTACCCATCAAATTAGATGGGCAAGTATTGAACCAAGAAAAAGCACCTTGGAGAGAATCTCCTAGCAATTTAACCAAAGAAGATTATTTAGAATTTTACCGCTATCTATATCCTTTTCAAGAAGAACCTTTGTTATGGGTGCATCTGAATACAGATTATCCGTTTATTATTAACGGGATTATGTATTTTCCCAAGATGCGGCCTGATGTGGATGTGACTAAAGGACAAATTAAGTTATTCTGCAATCAGGTTTTTGTTAGCGATAACTGTGAAGAAATTATCCCCCAATTTTTAATGCCTATGCGGGGTGTAATTGATAGTACGGATATTCCATTGAACGTTTCTCGCAGTGCTTTACAGGGTGATCGCACTATTAAACGTATTGGTGACTACATAGCAAAGAAAGTAGGTGATCGCCTCAAAGAATTATACCGCGACGACCGCGAACAATACATCAGTGCTTGGAAAGACTTAGGAACATTCGTTAAATTTGGCGTTCTCAACGACGATAAATTTAAAAAACAAGTCGAAGATATCCTCATCTTCCGCAGCACCGCTAAAATAGAAACAAAACCCGCAGTTGAAGTCAAATCTTCAGAAGGTGATCTCTGGCAAGATGTCACCCCATCTAACACCAGCAGCACACCTTACACCACCATCAAAGAATATCTAGAACGCAACAAAGAACTCCACGAAAACCGCGTTTTTTACAGCACCGACGAAGCCAGTCAATCCACATATATTCAACTGCACAAAAACCAAGGTTTAGAAGTCCTATTTATGGACTCCTTCATCGACACCCACTTTATTAACTTCCTGGAAAGAGAATATCAGCATGTTAAATTTACACGGGTAGATTCTGACCTTGATAATACCTTATTGGATGATAAATCCGGCGAAATTGTTGACCCCACCACCAAGAAAACCAAAAGTGAAATTATCAAAGAATTATTTGAGAAATCACTCAACAGACCCAAAGTTAACATCCGCACCGAAGCCTTAAAATCAGACGACCCCCAAGGAACACCACCAGCAATGGTATTGTTACCAGAAATTCTCCGTCGTCTCAGGGAAATGAACGCCATGATGCAACAGCAAAATACCGATTTTCCTGAAGATCATATTTTGTTAGTAAATACCGCACATCCCTTGATTCAAAACCTAGCTAATATCAATCAAGGTAGTATCATCATTCAAAGTGATGCAGAATCACCCACAGAAGAGTTAGTGAAAATGATTTGTCAGCACGTTTATGATTTAGCATTAATGTCCCAAAAAGGCTTTGATGCTGAAGGTATGAAATCCTTTGTGGAACGTTCTAATAATGTGTTGACGAAGCTAACAGAACAAGCGAGTAAGTAGAAAAGAACAATTAAATATAGGGAGTATCCCACATTTTTTTAGAGACGTTGCTTACAGCGTCTCTATTTACAGCAGATTGCAGATCAATGAGGTACAGAATCTAAATTGAAACCTAGACAGCAAGAGAGTTTTACTCCTGACTCCTGACTCCTGCTGTATTAGGAATAATGCTTATCGGTCTTTGAACATAAATTATCCTAAACCAAGTAATTTACTAATCAGAGGTAATAATTTATTCGCGTCTTCCACTAATTGAGCCACAGCTGGTAAACTTGTAAATAGACCTTTCAACATCGTAATGGCATTTTTGGCAGTCTTTTTGTGGGTTGGTTCTTGAGGACTTTTCGCTGCTGCTGCCAAAGTTTGCAATTGTTCTAAAGCTTCAGCTCTATCTTCTGCACTTAACTCAGTAGACTGGGAAATCGCTTCTTGTAACTGCGTTAGCAATAGCAAAATCGGATACAAGGCCTCAAACCCACATTCCGACACATTTCTTCAATATCAAACGGACCTGGGTAAAAAATCCGGGTTTTGTGTCACCACCTCCAAGGCCTTACTGACAAATGCCCGACTCTTATCAGGTATTAATCTGATTTTCTGGCATTTTGCTTATTTCTTGAGTAAACTTAAATATCAGTATTCCTAAAGTCAACTGCAAATTGAATTTACTAAAAATAAATCCTCATCATTGATAAAATAACTAATATAAAATAACTAAACTATGATAGCGACTACAACTACCACAGAAACCAGAGTATTAATAGAAAACATTAGCTGGCAAACCTTTAAAACCATGCTGGCTGAAATGGGATGTAACCGTAACACCAGATTTGCTTACAACAATGGAAGTATAGAAATCATGACTCCACAGATGCCAAATGAAAATTCTAACCGTTTGATTGAAGGTCTTGTAATTGTATTGTGTGAAGAATTAGGGTTAGAAGTTAAACATGCTGGTTCTCTTACCTTAACGCAGGATGACATAGAAAGTGGTGCACAACCAGATAGTAGCTATGATATTCGAAATGAATCATTTCTAAGAAGAAAACAAAAAATAGATTTAGCATTTGATCCACTACCAGATTTAGTTTTATCTTAAATTTTGTTGGACCAGCCTGCTGGAAGCACTATTTTGAATTTTGAATTATTTATGACATACTCCCCTCCCCTTATTCCTCAAACTGAACCACACCTTCCCCCAGAGGAAACTCTACCGACGATGTATGATTTACCCAGTGAAAACCCAGAGGAAAAAGGGTTGCCAGACGACTTTCATTTTTTACAAACTTTACTTTTATATTTAACTTTTCAGCCCATAAACTGGAATCCAAAACTTGTTTATAGTGCAGCTGATCTCAATCTTTATTATGATCTTCAACATCCTTTATGGTATAAACGCCCAGATTGCTTTGGTGTCGTAGGAGTACCAAAATTATATAACGGGCAAGATTTGCGTTTAAGTTATGTCACTTGGCAAGAACCAGCGAACCCCTTTGTCCTAGTTGAATTATTATCTCCTAGTACAGAAGATGAAGATTTAGGAAATACGGAAAATCAAACAGATAAACCTCTGACAAAATGGCAAGTATATAAACGCATTTTCCGGATTCCTTACTATATTGTTTTTAGTCGCTACACCAACGAAGTCCGCGCTTTTCAATTAGTAGGTGGTCATTATGAACCTATGAATATGACTAACGGATGCTTACCAATGCGAGAATTAGGTTTAAGTTTGGGATTATGGCAAGGGACATTTCGAGATATTCCCAAGTTTTGGTTAAGGTGGTTCACACTAGAAGGAAAATTAATTCTCGAACCGACAGAGGAAGGAACACAAGCAAAAAGAAAAGTTGAACAACTAGCAGAAAGGTTGCCTCAGTTAGGCATTAATCCAGATGAGTTAGATATTATCTAATAATATATAAACCTGCATACAGGAAAACCTACCATGATCATCACCACCCAAGACTACCTAATCACTTGGGAAAAACTACCCGAAGATTACATCCTCCCGGACGACCCAGTGGATAAAATCTACCAACCCTCCCAAGCCCCAGCCCTAACCAAAAGCCTCCAACTGGCAGCTAAACTGCCTCCTAATTGCCTCACATCCACGAATTAAGGCATCTCCGCGACCTTAAACGGCAAAATCGTTCTTAAAGCACCTGATTGGGCTTATATACCAGAGATTAGCGTAACTAAGCAAGAAGTCTTTCGTAGTTATACACCCCAACTACAGGAAGATATTCCGCTTATAGTCATGGAATTTATTTCCGATACTGATGGAACAGAGTATTTAAGTAAACCAACTTATCCAGCAGGAGAATGGTTTTTCTATAAAAGTATTTTAAAAGTTCTCAATTATCTTTGAACCGGATAGTGGCGAATTAGAAGTTTATCGCTTAGATAACAGCAGCGAAAAATACAAAATACAAACACCTAATCACAACCAAGTTTACTGGATAGAGGAAATGAACCTTTACCTTGGTGTATGGGAAGGAACAAGGGAAAGCTTGATTGGTAAATGGTTGAGATGGTTCGATGAACAAGGAAATTTGTTGTTGTGGAGTTCAGAATTAGTAGAACAAGAAAAATAAAGTGCTGAAATACTAGCAGCACAATTTCGTGCAGCAGGTATCGAACCAGAAAACTAAGAGTTGGGTGGGCATCGCCCACCTTATGATTAAGTAGAACGACGTGAAAAGAAGTATGTAACAAAATGTAAATTAGCCTGAAAACCTCTTCACTCTTGCATGAGTGCCTATTGCCCTTCGGGTTCTCCAGTCGCACCCTGGGGGAAGGCGAAGCGCCTACATGGGCGAAACCACGCCACTTGCTTTATGTCGGGAAAGCCTTCCACCCCAGTGGCTCCCCAAGACCCCGCTGGTTCACCTCTTGCCTTGTCATAACGAAAATTTTTAACGCCCACTTAAATTAACCACCAATAACAGCAATACACTCAATCTCTACCAACACATTTTTGGGTAAACGTGATACCTCTACACAAGCACGCGCAGGGGCTGTATCTTCTGAAAAATATTTTGCATAAATCGCATTTACAGCAGCAAAATCATTCATATCAGCTAAAAATACACCAGTTTTAACTACATTATCAAAAGTTGCGCCGGCTTCTGTCAGGATAGCTTCAATATTCCTCATCACCTGGTCCGTTTGCTTGGTGATATCATCGGTATAAACAACATCACCCAATCGGGGATCAATGGCTATTTGTCCAGCTACAAACAGCATTTTTCCAGAAGCGAGAATAGCTTGATTATAGGGTCCAACTGGTGTAGGTGCATTATCAGTACGGATAACTTGACGGGTCATAATATTAATCTCTTTTGGCTCTTTTGGTAAGGGTGCATCTGGTTTACTGAAGTCTAAATCAACATCTGTTGTATAAACTTCTGTATTTGGGATTATCACACCTCTGAGGTCGGCATTTTTAATGGTTGCACCATATATATTTGCGCTGGTTAAATTTGCCTTTTTCAGATTTGCACCGTCAAAGTTTGCATTATCAGGTTTGCATTTTCTAGACAAGCTCTTTCTAAATTTGCACCTTGTAAACTGGCATTTCTGAGGTTGACTTGTCCCAGGAAGACAGCAACCAAATCTGCTTCAGCTAAATTTGCACCTGATAGATTAGACCTCTTGCAGAATTAATTCTATGTTATAATGGGGGTTTGTCTTTGTTTTAGCCAAAAGTTAGAGTTACACACTTATGTTTGAATTAGCGAGCGCAAAGAACACCAAAAATACATAAAATCTAAGTCTCTCTATCATACCACAGAAACAATTTTGCAAGAGGTCTATTACATTTTTCTAGATTGGCACCTCGAAATTGAGCTTTTTGGACATTGGCATTTTGAAGTGATGCACTATTGAGACTTGCCTGAGTCAAGTCTTTTTCTGCCAAGTTTCCCCCAGTTAGATTTGCACTGTTGAGGTTGATTATCTTCAAATTTGCCTGATATATACTGGCATTGCTCAAATTGGCACTATTCAAGCTTGCTCCAATCAACCAAGCCAAGTTAAGGTCTGCCCAGCTTAGATTTATTGAATAACCTTCTATTAATTGCAAATCTGAATTTTTTAGACAGGCTCTACTAAGGACAACACTATTAAGTGTCGCTCCAATTAGGATGGTCTCACTTAAATCTGCTCCATTCAAATTTGAATTATATAGGTCTATCTCTTTTAGCTCTACACTTTTAAGGTCTACTCCTCCGAAATTTACAGAATGAAACTTTCTTTGCCCTCCAACATATTTTTCCAGCAGTGTTTCAGCATCGAAAATAGCATTATTGAATACACTTGTATCAGTATAAAGCAATGCTTAATGCTAAATTACAAAACTCATAGCAAAATTCTGTGAAGATGCTATGAATAAACTAGCTATTAAACTCCATATAGTCAACCATTAAAAATGAACATCTCTGACAGATATATAAAATGATATAACCTTATGTAAATACTGATCCAAGAGATATTCCTGGTTACACTATTCAAGATGCTGCTAAATATCTCCGTATTCCATCAGGAACAATTAGCTTTTGGGTAAAAGGTAGAAATTATCCTACTGCAAACGGGGTTAATTTTTTTAAACCACTTATTCTCAGTCAATAATTAAAACCAACACTGCTTTCATTTACTAATTTAGTAGAAGTTCATGTTTTAAGAGCAATTCGTAAACACCATAAAATTCAACTAGATAACGTCAGAAAAGCTCTTGACTAGATTTATGATAAGTTTCAGGTACCACACCCCTTAGCACATAAAGAATTCTGAACTGATGGCGTTGATTTATTTATAGAAAAATACGGTTCTTTGATTAATGCTTCTAAAGCTGGGCAAACAGATTTGAAAGATGCTTTAAATACTCATCTTCAAAGAATTGAACCAGATGCTACTGGGTTAGCAATTAAACTTTATCCTTTCACTCGCTCTCACGAAGAAGATAATCCTCGTATTGTTGTTATTGATCCCCGCATTGCATTTGGTCGCCTTGTAATTGCTGATACAGGAATTGCTACAAGTGTTTTGGCTGAACGCCATCATGCAGGTGATTCAATTGATGATCTAGCTGATGATTACGAATGCGATCGCTCAATAATTGAAGAGCCTATCCGTTGAGAATACCTTCTTGCTGCATGATCCAACCTCAATCAATTACCTTTTTCATAGATAGATGCTTAGGTAAAAAATCTATTCTAGACATACTACGCGTAGCAGGGATTAGTGTAGAAATTCACGATAACCATTTTGACAAAGGAGCTTTGGATGTAGACTGGCTACCACAAGTAGGTGAAAAAGGCTGGATTGTGCTGACTAAAGATGACAAAGTAAGCTAAAATCAATTAGAAAGAATTGCCGTAGCAAGCGCTCAAATAAAAATTTTTGTGTTGGTCTCACAAAGCTACCAGGAAAAGATATGGCCGCAATCTTTCTGATAGCAATAGTTCTAATGCAAGAATTTGTTCGCAAATATCCTGCTCCAGTTATCGCCAAAATCTATCGTGATGGCAAGATTAACCTCTGGAAAGACAGTAAAGAATTATCAGCAGAATTAAAGAATTTTGATGAATGTATCTAATTTGAATCTTGACTAAGAACAATCCAAAATCCAAAATCCTCTACCCCAACCTGGGACGTATCCCATAATTCCTATACCGCCAATAATCCCACAAAATCCGATCATGGTCGAAACATAAATTACTGGGAACACACCAAGGCTCAAAAATTCCCACACCCTTAGCATCATCACCTGCTACAGGGTCACCCATTGCTGTAGCTAAAAATACAAGGCTAATCGTATGTTGACGACGATCACGATTGGGATCAGAATAAACCAAAAACTGTTCAATTAACTCTATTTGTAAACCAATTTCTTCCTCAGCTTCCCTTCTTGCTGCCACCTCTACTGGTTCACCATAATCCACAAAACCACCAGGAATAGCCCATCCAAAAGGTTCATTATGTCGCTCAATCAATATAATCGGGTGATGGGGTCTATCAATTAGTTCGATAATAATATCCACCGTAGGCGCAGGATTTCTGTAAGTCATACAATTTTAGATTTCGAATTTTGGATTTTGAGTTATGTATCGAAAAGTTTCAATGATTATTAATTATCTTGATTAATCTTCTCATTTGTTTACTATCATTCCTATATCTTTATGAAGAACAACAGTCAAACCTAACTATGCCATGATAAATTCGATGCGTCTATTGTAGGCGATCACTTCCTTTTATATTTCAGGTTAATTATGCCTTTTCCTAGATCAAGCGGTATTTTGTTACATCCTAGTTCTTTTCCCAGTCGTTTTGGGATTGGTGATTTGGGTTTAGAAGCTTATGATTTTATTGATTTTCTCAAAAATAGTTACCAGCAATATTGGCAAGTTTTACCTCTAGGTCCAACTGGTTATGGTAATTCTCCTTATATGTGCTATTCAGCAATGGCAGGAAACTTCTTTTTAATTAGTCCTGAAAAGCTGGTAGATGAAGGTTTGTTGGTTTCAGAAGACTTTGCTAATTTACCAGAATTTCCGACCGATAAAGCAGACTTTGAGCAAGTCATACCTATTAAAGTCAATCTACTCAAAAAAGCTAGCAAGAATTTTAAAACTCACGCCACTGATCTCCAAAGAAAAGCATTTCACCACTTTTGTAACACCAAAGGCTATTGGCTCAATAATTATGCTTTATTTATGTCGATCAAAGATGCCCAAAATGGAGCAAGTTGGCATACTTGGGAATCAGAACTGGCAAAAAGAGAACCCGCAGCATTAGCCCAGATAGAACAAGATTTAGCACAGGAAATATTTTATTACAAGTTTATCGAATATGAATTTTTCCGTCAGTGGTCAGAATTGAAGAGTTATGCCAATCAAAACGGTATAGATATTATTGGTGACATCCCTATTTATGTAGCTCATGATAGTGCTGATGTGTGGGCTAATCCCGATAATTTTGCTTTAGATGAAGAAACAGGTACAGCGGCTTTAATGGCAGGTGTACCACCAGATTATTTTAGTGCCACTGGTCAACTGTGGGGCAATCCAGTCTACAACTGGGAAGAGTTGCAAAAACAAGATTTTAAATGGTGGGTGCAACGTTTTGAGGCCATGCTAGATTATGTGGATATAATTCGGATTGACCACTTCCGAGGATTTGACGCTTATTGGGCTGTACCCCAAGGTGAAGAAACTGCTGTTAATGGTGAATGGATTGAAGCTCCAGGAGTGGCTTTGTTTAAGGTGATTAAACAAAAGTTGGGTAAGTTACCCATTTTGGCTGAAGATTTGGGAATTATTACAAAAGAGGTGGAAGGACTGCGAGATCAATTTGAGTTTCCTGGTATGAAGGTACTACATTTTGCTTTTGGTTCTGATCCCGGTAATCCGTTTTTACCTTTTAATTACCCACGTAACGCTGTAGTTTATACTGGTACTCATGATAATGACACGACTGTAGGTTGGTTTAATACTACAAATGATTACGAAAAGCAAAATCTGTTGTTGTATTTGGGATCTATAAGTCCTGATGGGATAAACTGGGATTTAATAAGATTAGCTTTCAGTTCCATCGCCAATCAAGCGATTATTCCTTTGCAAGACGTTTTAGGATTGGGAACCGAAGCAAGAATGAACTATCCCGGTAAGGCTGAGGGCAATTGGGACTGGCGCTATCAATCTGGTTGTTTGACTCAAGAGTTGAGTGATCGCTTAAAGATTATTACCAAACTTTATGGACGCGCTCCCAGAAATTCATGATCACCAAATCATGAGCGCGTAGCACAAATAAGACTCGCCTTTCATTACTCCAAACTCAATGTTTATGTAGGGATTGGGTTAACTTATGTTGGGATCCAACTGTAACACAGCTATTTTTATGTATGTGTAATTAATCACACTATAAATTGACAGGAATGTTCTCTATCCTGTTGCATCAAGAGTGATAAATTCTCTATTTAGTTAGCCTAATCCCTACTAAATAAAAACCTTTCACGACCTGATTTTAGCGGCTGCAATCCTGATTTCTTCCGCCTTGCCTGGTTGTCCCATTTGTTTTGGTTGTTGTTGATTAACACTCATTAACACACCACCGGCATTATCTGTTTTCACGGTCAGTTCTTCAGTAGCTTTCCAATTACGATGAGTCCCTTTTGGGAGAACCCCCTCAAATTCGGTTTTACCATCAGCAACAACACGAATCCAGGATGATGACTTCAACGTGACACCAATCTCTACTGCTTGAACTTCTGGAGTGCTACTACCAATTTGAATGTCCTCCATATTCTTGGCTTGGAGTTGATCTGTTGTTATATCAGAGTTCTTCTGCACCTGCTGTAGATTTTGTCCACTATTTGCTTCTAAAGCGGCCTGATTCAATAACTGAGATAAGCCTTTGACAGAGCAGATAATTACAAAAATGTAAAGCAAGTACAGATGCACAGGACGTAATTGAGTAATAGATTTAGATTTCCATCTGTTTTGTAAACTCACAGGTTGGGAACCAACGGGAAAATTACTGGCAAATTCAGCTCCCTTTAGTCCCAGCGTATCAGCAAACTGCCTGATTAAACCCTGAATATAAATTGGTTCTGGTAAATCGTTTAGATCACCCACTTCAATTGCGTGCAGCAGTCGGCGAGGGATTCTAGTTAATCCGACAATTTCATCTAAGGATAAACCCTGTTTTTCACGCAGAATTCTCAATTTATTACCCAATTGTTTTAACTTCTCTGTCTGTTCCTCCTCTATGGATGGTTTATTCAGCTTTTCATCTTTCCTTTTTAGCCATTTCATGATTTCGATTACACTCCGTAACTCAGCTTAATCGTTAATAGGTATCTGCTTTATCTGCTTTTTTAAAAAAATCATCTCCTCTGGGGTGAGATGACGATAGTCACCCACACTGAGAAATCCAGCTTTTGGGGTTTGTAATTGAATTGAACCTATGGCTGTGCGATGCAGTTGGATAACTGGATATCCTAACTGTTCAGCAACACGACGAATCTGGCGATTTCTTCCCTCTTGCAAAATAATTTCTAATTTGCTTTGGTGACCCAAAGATTGAATTAATTGCACTTTAGCTGGTCGTGTTTTTCTTCCTTCCAGAAATACACCTTCACGCCACGTCCCTAGAACTACTTCTGGGGGATGTCCTTTAACGACAATATGATATGTCTTAGCAATATTATGACTAGGATGAGTTAGCGAAAATGTCAAGTCCCCATCATTTGTTAATATTAATGCCCCTGTAGAGTCTGTATCCAAGCGTCCAACTGGGTGAATACCTAAACCATGTCGCAATTTTTGTGGCAATAAATCCAAAACTGTAGGTCTGCCTTGGGGATCGTCACAGGTGCAAATAACTCCGGGTGGTTTATTTAGTAACAAATAAATTAAAGACGGACGCTGGCTTTGAGAGACAGGTTGACCATCAATGGAAATTGTGTCTATTTGGGGATCGACTTTTTGACCTAAATGTGCCAAAATCCCATTTATCTTCACTCGTGATCGCTTAATCATCTCTTCAGCTTCACGACGTGAGGCAATACCCCATTGAGAAATTATTTTTTGTATCCGTGCCTCCATGTAAAAATTGGTTCTTCTTTTATTGCAGTTATCAGTTGTCAATCTATATCCCGTTAGCTGTTTTTAAATTGAATACCTAAAATCTCATCTTCCCATTTTGTAGTTAATAGTCATAAGTCTTATATTTAAGAACAGGTTAAGATTCCCGAATTTTTCAGCAAATATACTAAATCAAGTTGTTAAATGACCCCTAAAATTTCCCCAGTGAGGAATCGTCAGAAAATACGATTTATTACTCAGGCTCTCACCACAGCCATCAAGTTTTGGCTAAGAACACAACTAACTCAAGTATCTCAGATTGAGGTAGAGATTGGCGCAACTGATCGCCAACTCCTTTCTGGCTGTATTCCCTCTGTGTGTATTTTTGCTACTAATGCAGTTTATCAGGGTGTTCATGTTACACGCATTCAAATGCTGGCAGAAAATATACAGATAAACATTGGAGGTATAATTAAGGGTCAATCCCTACGACTATCAGAAATTGTGCCAGTGGTGGCTGAACTGATAGTGGAAGAACAGCATCTTAATGACTCCCTTACATCCGAATTATTATCAACTGCCTTAAATGATGTACTGGTAAAAGTATTACCAGAAGCATGGGAAAAATCCAAGCCTATTTGTTGGCAGGAAATTACACTTGACAATGATCGCTTGATAATATCTGGGGCTTTATCAGCCCAAAATCAACCTAAATTGCTTGAGCTTGCAGTGGGGTTAGAACTACTCAATGGGCAGGAATTACAACTATCTCAGATTCAAATAAAACACGACCAAGAAGTAGTTTTAGAAAATGCTGCTGGATATAATTTAGACCTGGGATCAGATGTTGAACTCCACAAAATAACTTTGAAATCTAAACAATTAGTATGCCGTGGACGAATTAATGTCAATCCTTAAATTCACTTATTAGTTATAAGTTGTCAGTTATCAGTCTCTTTACTGTTAACTTTTTACTCTCATCTCCTATACCAGGAGCGTTACAAAATAGTAAACTAAAGGGGCTGTAAAAATATAACTATCAGTCCGGTCTAATATACCACCATGACCTGGTATCAATTGTCCTGAATCTTTCACACCTGCATCTCGCTTCAACATAGATTCAGTCAAGTCACCTAATAGACTGGCAATACCAATCAACAAACCCAAGGCTAAACCGGTGATGAAATAATTGGGTAAATCCAGAAAATAAGCCCCTGCTAAAGCTACTATAACGCTGGCTGTGATTCCAAACACGGCACCTTCTACAGTTTTTTTCGGGCTGATATCTGATAAACGAGTTTTACCGAAGAACTTACCAATAATGTAAGCACCAATATCAGCAGCCCAAATACATAGAAAAGTTAAAATTGTGTATGTTAAACCTTGTGATAAGTTAGCTAAATGACCCTGTGTTAAAATGTCGTTCCAGTTGTTAGGCCAGTAACCACCTAAACGGATATTATTGATGGCTACGCTGTCAAGATTTCGCAATCTAACCCAATAACTAGGCAAATAACCGACATAAAATAACCCCATAATGGAAGCGGAAATATCAGCAATCGTGGCAAATTGGGGTTGAAATAGCAGGTAAAAACAAATAAGCGTACCAGCTATAGGCATAATAGCATCCGCTAAACTACTATCAAGAGTGCAAATTACTAATAGAGCTTGACTCACAAACATAGTAGTTTTGGCAGCAGGAGCTATGCCTCTAGCTCGCACCAAATTAAAATATTCCTGTTGACCTAAAAAGACAATGATCGCAATTGCTATGGTAAAGTACCAGCCCCCTAATAGGGTTGAAGACAAAGCAAGGGCGATCGCAATAACTCCACTAATAATTCGAGACCAAGGCATAATAGTATTTTGGATTTTAGTGAGGCAGCCCCCGTCTTGGCGGTTTCCGTCCATAGGGGACTACCGTTCGCCTTTAGGCGTGCCGGAGGCATCATCCGAAGGTATTTTGGATTGAATCCAAAACCGAATACAGAACAGATTTAGTCTAATTTCTCACCACTGAGAATGAAAATGGGATCAGCCGCAACAAAGGTTTGTGAAAAGCCTCTTGTCTCTAAGCGGTTAACAGCAGACTGGACAACTTCGATATTTATAGCTCTTAACTGAGAAAAGCTTTGGGAAATAGCATACAGACTTTCTAGATTAGCAGCTGTAGCGACCACTCGCCCGGATGGTGGTAAATAATGCCATACTGCTTGGAAAATTGCCTGTATAGCTTTTCCTCCTTCAATACAGACGCGCTGTGGAGCTAGTTTAATTTTTTCTAAACACTCTGGGGCGCTACCTTCAATAACTTCCACATTTTTTAACTCAAAGCGATCGCAGTTGCGTTTAATTAGGTTAGCCACTTCTTCATCTCTTTCTACAGCAATTACTCGTCCCTGTGGACACAGCAACCCCACCTCAACAGGAATTGTACCTGTCCCTGCACCAATATCCCATAATACTGAATTTGGTTGTAGTCGCAGTTGCGAAATTAACAATAACCTCAATTCTCGCTGACTTAGCGGAATACCTGGTAAATTTTCAAATAATTCATCGGGAATACCAGGGGTAATGTAAGGCCAAAGTTGGGAAGGCATAAGACTATACTGGGGAGATGAGGGAGATGAGGGAGATGAGGGAGATGAGGGAGAGTATTTATTTTTATTCTCTCTCCTGCCTTCTAAAATATCTAATATCTGTCATAACTTGAGAGAAGCTTTGAAATTCATTTTTACAAGTAATCATAATGAATGGGGAAGTATTGACAAATCGCTACGAAGTTGAACAGCAGTTGGGCAAAGAGTCAGGACAACAAACTGTATTAGCGCGTGATTTATTAACTTATGACTTGGTAATTGTCAAGTTACTGACATTTAGTAGTGAGTTTGAATGGGATGATCTCAAATTATTTGAGCGAGAAGCCCAAACCTTAAAATCTTTATGCCATCCCTGTATACCGTGCTATTTAGACTAGACCTCTTGCAGAATTAATTTTATGTTATAATCGGCCGTTGTCTTTGTTCTAGCCAAAAGTTAGAGTTACACGCTTATGTTTGAATTAGCGAGCGCAAAGAACACCGAAAATACATAAAATCTAAAACTCTTTATCATACCACAGAAACAATTTTGCAAGATGTGTACTATTTTGAAGTAAATTCACCAACTTATAAAGGATTTGCCCTCATTCAAACTTATATCCCAGCCCTAACTCTAGAGCAATACTTACATACTGGCAGGACTCTTACAGAAGTGGAAGTTAAGGATCTAGCCAAAGCAGTTCTATATATTCTCATTTATCTACATGAGTTAAACCCACCGGTGATCCACCGTGATATCACGGCCAGCAATATTTTGTTGGGAGAGCGATCTGGTAACAGTGTGGGTCAAGTTTATTTAGTGGATTTTGGCTCAATGCAAACAGTTCTAGCCACAGAAGGAACAGAAACAAGAACTATTTAGGGACTTATGGTTATATGCCACAGGAAGAATTTGGAGGAAGAACTGTTTCCGCTTCTTATCTTTATAGTTTAGGGATAGTTTAGGGGCAAAATTAATTTATTTAGTTACCGATTCTCATCCCACAGATTTACCGGAAAAGGATTTTCGGATTCAATTTGAAGAAGTCGCTAATTTGAGTTCCAATTTTACTAACTGGTTAAAGTTAATGAGCGAACCCAATTTAGGAAATTGTTTACCTTCTGCTAATGAAGCAATGAGAGCTTTATATAAACCCCATCTACAAACACAAACAAATATTACTTGTATCTCCTCAATATTTCGGGGAAGGAGTTATTGGGGCATCAATGAACAAGCAAAGGAATTAAGAGAAGACTGCTCACGAAGAATAGTCGCTAAAGTTGGGATTTTTCTAGTGTGAATAATGCGCTCACGGACATACTCAAAAAAGCTGATACCTAACTTACGAGTAGTAGCAACAAGAGACATAAAAGTATCCCACGCCTGAGTACCTTCTAGAGTTTGAGTGGCACAAATTATAGCGGTATGCACTTGAATGTGTCTAAAATTGACGGGAGGAGCCATACAACAAGAGAATTTCACTCTTGACTGAGTGATTCCTGAATACTTACAAATAATCTTCTTGAATAACGAAAAATTCCGATGAACCAACGAACTTAGAACACAAAGAAAAAACACAAGTAGAGACGGTTCGATTCGCGTCTCTACTTGAAATTAGAGTAGGGTATTAACCACGGAAGAAGGTGCTACCCCATTTTGTGAATCATTGATAGTAGTAGTCGAGTTTTGTGGCTGTATTTCTTCCTGAACACCCCGCACCTTAATTAACTTAATAGCCCTGTTAACGCTTTCTGGTAAAATTACCACCAGACTGCCATCGGGAGCCATATCTAAGGCTTTGTTAATGGCTTGGGTTTCATCCAGAATTGATTCAAAGCGGGAATTAGGCTTAACTTGGGTAATGCCTTGAATAATCAAATCTGAAGCAGAACCGCGCAATCTTCCTCTGGTGTCGTCATCTTCCTTGACAAGGATGTAGTCAAAGATATCTGCTGATAATTTACCCAGAGTAACAAAATCTTCGTCACGGCGATCTCCAGGACCACCAATTACACCAATGCGTTGTCCAGTTGTCCAGTTGCGGACAAAAGAACCCAAAGCTTCATAACTAGCAGGATTGTGGGCATAGTCTACTAAAGCATGGTATTTACCCAAATTAAATAAATTCATTCGTCCTGGCGTTTGACTAACTGAAGCGCGGAAAGTCCTTAAACCAGCGCGAATTTGTTCAATAGTCACGTTCTGCACAAAAGCTGCCAAACTTGCTGCTAAAGCATTAGCAATCATAAATGGCGCTTTTCCACCCATTGTTAAGGGTATATTTTCTGCTCTTTCTATGCGGTGTGTCCAATCACCTTTGACAATTGATAGATAGCCATTTTCATACACTGCTGCCACTCCTCCCTTTTGGATATGCTTTCGCACTAAATCTGAATCAGGGTTCATAGTGAAGTAGGCAATATTCGCTTTTGTCTTTTCTGCCATCGCCGCAACGCGGTGATCATCGGCATTAAGAACCGCATAGCCATCAGGGAATACAGCTTCTGCGACTACACTTTTCAGATTAGCTAATTGTTCAATGGTATCAATATCGCCGATGCCTAAATGATCTGCGGCAACATTTAACACCACACCTACATTGGCAGATTCAAAACCTAAGCCAGAACGGAGAATACCGCCACGAGCCGATTCTAATACCGCTACTTCTACAGTTGGGTCTTGCAGGATTACATGGGCGCTTTGGGGACCTGTGTTGTCTCCAGCTTCTACTAAATAATCACCGATGTATGTTCCATCTGTGGTGGTATAACCTACAACTTCCTTGGTTTGCTTATAAATATGTGCTAACAGACGAGTCGTAGTAGTTTTGCCATTGGTACCTGTAACGGTGAGAATGGGAATCCGGCTGGGTTTTTCGTTGGGAAACAGCATATCCATCACTGCAGCAGCAACGTTGCGGGGGATGCCCTGACTGGGGGCGACGTGCATCCGAAAACCAGGGGCGGCATTCACTTCCACAATGACACCATCGACATCTCTGAGAGGACGGCTAATATCTGTGGTGACAATATCCAGGCCGGCAATATCCAAGCCGATAATTCTCACTACCCGTTGTGCTAACCAAACATTTTCTGGGTGAATTTCGTCGGTGCGATCTACAGCACTACCACCCGTACTTAAATTAGCTGTTGCCCGTAAATAACAGATAGTTCCCTTGGGAGGTACGCTATTGAGGGTATAGCCTTGCCGTTCTAATAGCTTATAGCTAGTACGGTCTAGTTCAATTTTGGTGAGGACGTTATCGTGTCCTTCTCCGCGATTTGGGTCTTGGTTGGTTTCCGTAATCAGTTCAGTAATGGAGGATCTGCCATTACCAATCACGTGGGCTGGTACTCGTTCTGCTACGGCGACAACTTTACCATCTACAACTAATACCCGATGGTCGCGCCCGACATAATATCGTTCCACGATAATAGAACGAGAAACTTGTCTGGCTGCTTCATAGGCAGCCTCAGCTTCATCCCAATTTCTGATATCAATGGTGATACCACGGCCATGATTACCATCTAAGGGCTTGATGACTATAGGATAACCACCAACATACTCAATGGATTCTTCTAAGTCATCCAAGAAGTTAATCACCGTGCCTCTGGGTACTGGCACACCGTTAGCAGCGAGAATGCATTTTGTGGCTTCTTTGTCACAAGCTAATTCTACGCCGAGAATACCTGTTTTATCGGTCATGGTTGCCTGCATTCGCTTCTGGTTGACCCCGTAGCCTAGCTGAATAAGAAAGCGTGCGGCTAGAGGCATCCAGGGAATACCTCTTTTTTCTGCTTCTTTGATGATCGCTTCTGTAGAAGGACCCAAGGAAGCTTCACGGCTAAAGTCTTTCAGGTCTTGGATATCTTGCTCTAGTTCTGCCTTGGGATAACGGCCCCGATCAACAATACTTTGACATAGTCGTACTGCTGCACGTCCTGCATAACGTCCCGCTTCCTCATTTATGTACTCAATCACTACCTGGTAAACTCCAGGTGTGGCAGTCTCACGGGTGCGGCCAAAACCTACGTGCATTCCAGCTAATTCCTGGAGTTCTAAGGCCACGTGTTCTACGATATGGCCCATCATAGTGCCTTCTCGTACCCGCATCAAAAAACCACCACGACAGCCAGGAGAGCAATAATGACCCTCCAGACTTGGCAGCGCCTCAACTAATCCTTCATAAAAGCCAGGGATTTCATTTGAGGGCGTTTCCACAAGGTTTTCTAGATCAAGGCGCATAACGATCAGCTTATGGCGTCGAATGCTCCAATAGTTTGGGCCGCGTAAGGTCTGGATCTTGAGGATTCTCATGGGAATAGGTAGATGGAGATTCGGAACCAAAATTCTAGTTTCTTACTGGAATTGACCGCTAAACTGTTTGTTATGAACAGTTTTTTCTTTTCAGATAGTATTTAGTCCAATATTTTGGGCAGTAAGAAATCAAGTGCGGTCAAATCAGTGTAACCTCAGATACTCTATCCCCTCAGGTGGAGATCCGATGCACAGCAGGTAAAACAGTACGTTGGTAAAGATGGAAACGATCTCCGTAACTGAGGATATGTAGGCGTAAATTATGCACTGTCAATGGTTCATTGGCACTAACATGGGGTTCGTTGGTATGGGTAAGTTCTGTGGGGTCAACAATGGTAACACTGCCTTTACCCATAACTTGTAACCAACCATCGCGTTCAAACACAGCACAAGTATCTTCATCAATGCCAATGCCTAGACGGTCAGGATGTGCTGCGATCGCACTTACAAGTCTCCCCATGCGATTCCGGTTATGGAAATGTTGATCCACTATGACTTCAGGAATAAATCCTAAGCCCGTTGCCATATCGACTAGGGAACGATTTGGTGTTTCACCACTTCCACCACCTGCAATCATATGATGTCCCATTACCGCAGCGCCTGCACTGGTTCCTGCTAAGGTTAGTTGTCCTGCTCTTACCCGCTGCCGGATAATATCCATTGCGGCTGTATCAGAGAGAACTCCACAGAGACGTAATTGGTCTCCTCCTGTTAAAAAGACCCCAGTACAAGCTTCTAGAGATGCTTTAATTTGAGAATTGTCGCATTGTTCACGTTCGCGAATGTCTAAGATCTCAACTTTTTCAGCACCCATTTCTTCAAAAATGCGAATATACCGACCACCGATGATAGCCGGTTCGCGGGAGGCGGATGGTATAATTGTAATATACGCCTTACTAGCACCAGCACGAGCAACAAAAGTCCGCAGGATTTCGCGTCCGTGAACTTTGTCTTCTGCGCCTCCGATAACTAGAACAGCGGTTTTGGTTGCTTGGGGTGTCCTCATTTCCAGCGATTTAGCTTTTAATTGCTGCATTGTGTTTCTGCTGCTCCATAAAACTTATACAATGCTGATAGCGCAGCGTGGCGCAACCCATACATTGCTGTTTATTTCCCGCTTCCACCAGAGCCACGGAGAGGGTTTCTTGTCCACGGGCTTAAATTCCGCCAGAGCCTGGCGTACAAATTTAGGGGTTGCATTCAACAGGTTATTAGCTCCTGTCAACAACTTCAGGTAAATTTAACAGGGTTTAATAGCCTGTTGATTTTCGCCCTTTGCTTTTTTGAGAGGACACTTTTCGGAGATTGGGACAGCTTGTGCCGAGCCAATTTTTTTGTTAACCCACACAATGCCTCCTGGAAGTTCTTAACTTGGGTTGGATTTTTAATTTAAATTTAGTTGTGACAATATTTAAACATAAATTAAGTAATTAGAAAAAATTAGAAAAATTAGAAAAATTTTTGAACGCACCAAAAACCCAAGAGTTTTAGTAATTTCAGATACTCTTGATCAAGAGGAAGAAGAGGGTGTAGGGTGTAAGGTGTAGGGTTTAAGGGGAGAAACTATTAAAAATTAAAAATTCACACTCTTCTGCCTTTTACCTCTTAGCTTCTTTGGTAACTGACGTTAACCAGAAATTTACGTTAAATGTTCCAATCTTAGATTAGTGTCATTGAATACGAATTACTGTGCGTTTTGATATAGTTACGCTTTTTCCTGACTGTTTTAGCTCGGTTCTCAGTTCTGGGCTGTTAAGTAAAGCTCTAGCCAGACAGATTGCTCAGGTACATTTGGTTAACCCCAGGGACTTTACCACTGATAAACATCGTAAGGTCGATGATGAACCTTACGGTGGAGGTGTGGGGATGCTAATGAAGCCTGAACCTATTTTTGCTGCTGTGGAGTCGCTACCATCCCTAGCCCTGCGAGATGTGATTTTAATGAGTCCCCAAGGTCAAACTATCAATCAACCCCTGTTGCGCGATTTGTCCACGAATTACGACCAATTGGTGGTGATTTGTGGTCACTATGAAGGGGTAGATGATAGAGTGCTGAATTTGGTTACTCGTGAGGTATCTTTGGGTGATTTTATTTTAACTGGTGGAGAAATTCCGGCTATGGCCTTGCTCAATGGAGTAGTACGTTTACTACCAGGGACGGTGGGTAAGGAGGAATCTCTCAAAGCAGAAAGTTTTGAAGAGGGATTATTGGATTTTCCTCAGTACACTCGTCCCGCCAATTTTCGCGGCTGGAAAGTACCAGATGTGTTATTGAGTGGAAACCACGCGGAAATTGCTAAATGGCGCTTCCAACAACAACTTGAGCGCACAGCTTTGCGCCGTCCCGATTTACTGCAAAAATGGCAAAAAGAGAGAGAACAGGAAACAGGTGACAGTTAACAGTTAACAGTAAATTGGGGAAATTAATGTTCCACGTCTTACCAATGACCAATGACTAATGACTAATGACTATGAAAATCAGAATCGGTAACGGCTACGATATTCACAGATTAGTGAGCGATCGCAATTTAATTTTAGGCGGTATTCACATTCCTCATGAACTGGGGTTATTAGGACATAGTGATGCTGATGTCCTCACCCACGCGATCATGGACGCGATGCTGGGCGCATTATCTTTAGGAGATATAGGTCATTATTTCCCCCCTAGCGATCCCCAATGGGCTGGGGCTGATAGTCTTGTATTATTAAAACAAGTACATCAGTTAATTCGTGACCAAGGTTGGAAAATAGGAAATATTGATTCTGTAGTTGTGGCTGAACGTCCGAAACTAAAACCACATATTGCCAAAATGGGGGATAAATTAGCAGCCATTTTAGAACTAAAACCAAATCAAGTTAGTGTGAAAGCTACTACTAATGAAAAATTAGGATCAACTGGTAGAGAAGAAGGTATTTGTGCGTATGCTGTAGTTTTGTTAGTGGCAAGTGATTAATTAATAGGAGGATTGCTATATGTTTAGTTTAGATAAACCGGAGGAATTAGTTAAAATCAGGCTGATCTCGAGTATTTGGAATAATGAATTTGATTCACGGGAAAAAATAGAAAGATTATTGCTTCTGTCTGATCCAGATATTGTTGTATTAGATAAAGATCAGCAAATAGCACTATTCGTTGATATAAAAAGAAAAAAATACACGGCGAAGACAAAAAAGTACTTTATCAAAAGTAACACAGTTATATTTAGAGAATTCTGAAAAAGTTCTTTTTGCAATGCTGACTGAATTAGACAATATCACTATTTTTAAATCTAAAAATGGCATAACAGAAAATAGACCATTAGAGTTAGAGACTGCTAAGATTTTCAGGACCTATGACAGCAATTTCTTGGCTGTTGTAATTCTCCTATAATATTTATATTAGTGAAATAATGACATTTACTAAAAAAATACTCACTTACACAAAACACTTTTTCTTGCTTATCAGCCTCCTTTCCTTTACAGCCCTGACAATTACTGCTTGTAATCCAACTAAACTGAAAACTAGCACCGCACAAGTAGCACAATTAGTAACCAGCATTCTCAGCGATCCAAAAACCTTTAACTATGCTCTTAATTCTGATGCAAATAATATTTTTGGATATACTTATGAAGGATTGCTTAACCAAAATCCCATCACGGGTAAACTTGAACCAAACTTAGCAGAATCATGGGAAGTTTCTGAGGATAAATTAAAGATTACTTTCACTCTGCGCAATAATTTAAAATGGTCTGATGGACAACCACTCACATCTGATGATGTTGTATTTACTTATAATGACATTTATCTGAATGAAGCCATACCAACAGACGTTAGAGATATTTTGAGAATTGGGAAAGATGGCAAATTTCCCAGTATTAAAAAAATTGATAAAAGACGGGTAGAGTTTACCATACCAGAACCTTTTAGACCTTTTTTACAAAACACTGCTGTGCCTATTTTACCTGCTCATGCGTTACGAGAATCTTTACAAACGAAAGACCAAGACGGAAAACCTAAATTTCTGACAACATGGGGTATTGATACTCCACTTGAACAAATAATTGTTAATGGTGCCTTCAAGCTGGAACGTTACGATACTAGTCAGCGGGTAATTTTCCGGCGTAATCCCTATTATTGGCGTAAAGATGCTCAAGGTAAACCCCAACCTTATATTGAACGTATTGTTTGGCAAATTGTCGAATCAACGGATACTTCTTTATTACAATTTCGTTCTGGTGGTTTAGATGCTGTGGGGGTAGCACCAGACTACTTTTCTTTATTAAAGGTACAAGAAAAACAAGGTAATTTCCAAGTTTATAATGGAGGACCTTCTACAAGTACAAGTTTTGTGCTTTTTAATTTGAATCAAGGAAAAAGAAACGGTAAACCACTCATAGACCCAATTAAATCACGTTGGTTTAATAATGTAGATTTTCGCCAAGCTGTGGCTTATGCAATTGATAGACAAACCATGATTGATAATACATTTCGTGGTTTGGGTAAACCGCAAAATTCACCTATTTTTGTGCAGAGTCCCTATTACCTTTCTCCAGAAGCAGGACTAAAGGTTTATAACTATAATCCCGAAAAATCTAAGGAATTATTCCTCAAATCTGGGTTTAGATACAATGCTCAAAATCAGCTAGAAGATCCTCAAGGAAACCATGTTAGGTTTGCTTTACTTACCAATGCTGGTAACAAGATTCGTGAAGCAATGGGTTCACAAATTAAACAGGATTTGAGTAAAGTTGGTATCCAAGTTGATTTTACTCCCTTAGCATGGAATACTTTTATAGATAAGCTATCTAATACTTTAGATTGGGAAGCTTCTTTACTCGGTTTGACTGGTGGATTAGAACCAAATGATGGGGCTAATGTGTGGTCTCCTGAAGGTGGATTACATATGTTTAATCAAAAACCCCAACCAGGACAAAACCCAATAGAAGGGTGGAAAGTTTCACCGTGGGAAGTGAAGATTCATGAATTTTATATTCAAGGCGCACAGGAATTTGATGAACAGAAGGTGAAAGAAATTTATGCAGAGATTCAAAGATTAACACAGGAAAATTTACCATTTATTTACTTAGTAAATTCCTATTCTCTTTCGGCAATCCGAAACCGTTTTCAAGGAATTAGATTTTCTGCTTTGGGTGGTCCATTTTGGAACATTCATGAAATTAAAATTACAAAATAGAAAATACGTGACAGGTGACAGGTGACAGATTAGAAATTTATCAATTACCAATTACCAATTACCAATTACCAAAAATCGCTGTGACTCAACCTGAAGCTTTGCGATCGCTCCTGGAAGCGGTTGCTGATGGTAAAATTACCCCAGATATAGCATTCGACTCACTCAAGGACTTATCTTATGAATCTGTAGGTGAGTTTGCCAAAATAGATAACCACCGTCAATTAAGAACCGGTTTCCCAGAAGTCATTTGGGGACAAGGTAAAACTATTGATCAAATTGTGCAGATTATGTCCGTGATGCGTCAGCGAAATCCTATAGTCATAGCTACACGAATTGAACATTCTGTTTACACTGAACTGCAAAAGAAAGTTAGAGGTCTGCGATACTACGAAGTTGCACGAATTTGTGCCATTGCACCTTTGGAAATTGAAATTAAATTCCCTGGACAAATCGGTATTCTCTCTGCAGGAACGGCTGATTTACCTGTAGCGGAAGAAGCCGCAGTCACAGCAGAACTTTCTGGTTTCCGTATCCACCGTCTTTGGGATGTGGGTGTAGCTGGAATTCACCGTTTACTTAGTAACCGTCACTTACTAGAGTCCTCATCTGTGTTAATTGTTGTTGCAGGTATGGAAGGGGCTTTACCTAGTGTGGTAGCAGGTTTAGTAGATTGTCCCGTGATTGCTGTTCCTACCAGCATCGGCTATGGTGCAAGTTTTTCTGGTTTAGCTCCTTTATTGACAATGCTTAACTCTTGTGCAGCTGGTGTGGGTGTGGTTAATATAGATAATGGTTTTGGTGCAGCAATTTTAGCAGGACAAATTTTGCGAACTTCCGATAAATTACGCTTGGCATCTCAAAGTTAGTCAGCAAATAAAATAAAGACTGTGTATAATTGCGGTTATTTGATATGAGATTAGTTACTACCATTTTTGGGAACAGTTTATCAATTCTTTGGTCATGAAGTTATGGAAGATTTGAATGATACGGTATTTTCCCTCTTGGGCAACCTGCACTTCCATCTCAGTTTCCCCATTAGTGATCATACCCATTTTTTCCTAGTTGGTGATTACACGGATATTAAAGATCCGGATATTTTACGTCAGATGCAACGTAGTTGGAATAATTTTGTCAAAAGTGGCCAAATTTGGGCAATGTTGATTGGTATGATTATCGGCTATCTTCTTAAGGGTTTAACCAGTTACGGTTAAATAGATTTTTAGATATTAGATTTTAGATTTTGGATTGATGTTGATTCAAAGTCTAAAATCGCAATTTTTTATTTCCTCTTCCTTCTAAATTTATGACCGAAAAACAAACTTGGAGCCAGCGGTTTGAATCTGCACTACATCCAGCGATCTCACGTTTTAATGCTAGTATAAGTTTTGACATTAAACTCATAGAGTATGATATTACTGGTTCTCAAGCTCATGCTCAAATGTTGGCTCATACAGGAATTATTTCCCCAGAAGAAGGAAAGCAATTAGTTACAGGTTTAGATCAAATTCGGCAAGAATACCGACAGGGCAAATTTCAGCCTGGTATTGATGCAGAAGATGTGCATTTTGCCGTTGAAAAGCGACTTACAGAAATTGTTGGTGATGTCGGTAAGAAGCTACATACCGCCCGTTCTCGTAATGACCAAGTAGGCACTGATACTAGACTCTACCTCCGTGACCAAATCCAAAAAATCCGCCAGCATTTACGGGAACTTCAAGCCGTCTTACTTGACATAGCTGAAACAAATATTGAAACCCTGATTCCTGGTTATACCCACCTCCAACGCGCCCAACCCGTCAGTTTAGCGCACCACCTCCTGGCATACTTTCAGATGGCACAACGAGACCTGGAACGCTTAGGAGATGTTTATCAACGAGTGAATATTTCTCCCCTGGGTTGTGGTGCTTTAGCGGGAACAACTTTTCCCATTGACCGACATTACACCGCCAAATTATTGCATTTTGATCAAATTTATGCTAATAGCTTGGATGGAGTGAGCGATCGCGACTTTGCCATAGAATTTCTGTGTGCAGCCAGTATTATCATGGTTCACCTCAGCCGTCTTTCAGAAGAAGTCATTCTCTGGTCATCAGAAGAATTTCGCTTTGTCACCCTCAGAGATAGCTGTGCCACAGGTTCCAGCATCATGCCCCAAAAGAAAAATCCCGACGTACCAGAATTAGTACGAGGCAAAACCGGGCGTGTCTTTGGTCATCTTCAGGCGATGTTAGTCATCATGAAGGGACTACCCCTGGCATATAACAAAGACCTGCAAGAAGATAAAGAAGGCATATTTGACAGCGTGAATACCATCAAAGCCTGTCTAGAAGCCATGACCATTTTGTTGAGAGAAGGTTTAGAATTTTGTCCCCAGCGATTAGCACAAGCAGTTACAGAAGACTTTTCTAACGCTACTGATGTCGCAGACTATCTAGCCTCACGGGGAGTACCATTCCGCGAAGCTTACAACCTTGTGGGTAAGGTAGTAAAAATGAGCATAGCCGCAGGTAAACTACTCAAAGACTTAACCCTAGAAGAATGGCAACAAATACACCCAGCATTTGCAGCCGATATTTATGAAGCCATATCCCCCTGTCAAATAGTTGCAGCCCGCAACAGTTACGGTGGTACTGGTTTTGCACAAGTTCGCCAAGCTCTTCTTGCAGCCCGTACTGAAATCAGTGCTGAATGATGAGTAGTTTTTTACTCCTGACTCAAAAATAAATAAAGGCGTACAAATACTAAATAGATGTACGCCCAAATATACAAAATTAATATAGCAGTTGTCAGGGTAATTAGGGCAAGCTCAAATTCCCAACTCTTGATTATATAAGGTTTATCAAAAGCTGAATGCTGACTGCTCACTGCTATACAAGAGTAAATATTTAAACAGTCAAATTATTCAGCAGCGTCCATTGCTGCTGCTCCTGTTCCTTCATCTTCTTCACTCTTCGGTGGTCTTTGTTGGAACCTTCTTTGCATTCTTCCTGTCGTAGTCCGTTTACGAAACTTTCTGGCATAAGCCTGGTTCCGTAGCGCCTTTTCTTTTTTCGGGTTGCGGCGCTTGGCCATATTCACCTCATGAATAAACAACAAAAATCTACATCTAGGCATTAGTCAGTAATATCAGCTACCGATTTGATTAAAATAGTTCCAAAAAGCATAGATATTCATTTATCTCATGCCTTAAGTTAATCGGGTATAACCGATGGGGCTAACTAAAAAACCCAATCCCTAAAGTATAAAGCTGTCGGGATTACTTTTCGCCTAGTGCAGTAAACATTAGCACTTTAAACAGCATACCATCTTAGCGTACTCACATATTTGCTGTCAAGCTATACTGGCATTTATTTATGGTTATAGCTACCCTAAATCATTATTTCACAACCATCATCCCCGAATTCTTATAAAATTTGGGGATCTGAGGACAGTACTCATGTAGAAGTTCAAAACTTGGAAGTTTGAACACTGCGCTTTTTAGCAATTCAACCGGAATGTAGTTAATAACCCTAGTATTGATTAGTGCTGTGAATCAAGCTCATAGTGTTGGAAATCAGGGAATACTTAAAAAGTATGAGTTATCAATTTTATCCCAAGTGGGAAGGACAACATAAACCAGGAATATGGATTTATAGATCGTTTTTGATTCCTGAAGATACGTCTAATCAATTTTTACTGGTTAATGATTTATACTTAAATAGTATAATTGATGTATTACACGTATCTTCGCTAAAATAAAAGCTCTAATCCCACCATATCTATATCCAACAAAACTCAATTTATGTTTTAATAATTGAGTTTATATTCAGTGGTGGGAAATTACCAACGACACCAAAAAATTTGCAGATTGAATACTATTAATTTTTTAACGCCAGTGATTCAGTCCACACGCAGTTTATGGCACTTTGGACAAACGGTTTTGGGTATTATCTTTCGCCATCCCATTACTGGTACTAGTGTGATTCCAATTTTACCTGATGGTCGAATTGTGTTAATTCGTCGGAAAGATGATGGTTGCTGGTCTTTGCCTGGTGGTATGGTTGACTGGGGAGAAGATATTCCTCATGCAGTGCGTCGAGAGTTGATGGAAGAGACCGGACTCGATGTGTTAAAAATTCGGCGTTTGGTCGGAGTTTATTCTTCACCAGATCGTGATCCGAGAATCCATTCAATTTGTGTTGTTGTTGAAGCTGAAGTACAAGGAGAAATGAAGGTTAAAGATAATTTAGAAGTGATAGAAATTAAGGCTTTTGCTCCTAGTTCTTTACCTCAACCAAAAATGTCTCATGACCATGCTCGACAGTTGCAAGACTATTTGCATGGTTTAACGACTTTGGCATGATACAGCAGGAGTCGGGAGTCAGGAGTAAAACTCTCTTGCTGTCTAGGGTTTAATTTAGATTCTGTACCTTATTGATCTGCAATCTGCTGTAAACCAAGTTGCTAGTTATGCAGTTTCAGCACGTAGTTGGTAATTTATGATAAAATGTTTATCTTAATTTTGTAAGTTCTTAAATCCTGCAAATCATAATTCAGACAATTTCCCATGGAAATTAAACAACACTCTCTAAACTTTTCTGTAAATCAGCGACAAATATTCCTTCGTTTGTAAACAGAGATATGTGTTTTACATTTGTTTTTACAACTATGACTTCATCAAAACTATTTAATTGAAGAATTACCTGAGCGGTAAGAATAACATCACCATCTAAACTATTATTGCTTGCTGTAGGCTGTCCCTGATTTCGTACCCATGCCCATAACTCTGCTGCTTTTTGCATTGTTTCACTTGTTATGGGAATAAGAAAAATTTGGCTGAATGTGTCGAGACGTTCTCAACTCCTGCTCTTTCCTTCTCTGATTAGTTCACACGGAAGCTCGTAGTCAGCTATTTCTGGTATACGTATTGTAGTTTTACTCTCTTGTAAAGATTTCAACCACTGCTGTACTTTTGGATCTATTTTTGGATAGGTTAGTTTACTCAGTGGATGAGTATGTAACAATATAACTCTACTCATCTATCTATATTGATAACGGATTTTTGTTTAAAGCTGCTTCGATTTGAGGATAAGTTTCTTGATCATAATCTGATTCGTCAGCCATCCATTCATCTACCAGTTCTATAACTTTTTCTAAAGAATCATCTGTATGGTCTATATAGGTTTATAATTCAGGTCTATATAGGTTTCTAATTGAAAAGATTTGGCTAAATTTTTATAAAATTGAGCTTGGAATTCCTTGCTAGACCATGATCCTAATGCGTCTAAGATGATAACACATCTTTCTAGCCATTCATTATCTTGGCTAAAGGATAGGATTTAACCTTAATCAAAGCATCGACTTTTCAGGGGAAACGCACCTTATTTCGTAACTTCGTAACAAAGACTAATAAGGATTTCAAAATCATCTATATAAGTGCAAAAATTGAGAAAAATATAAACAAAACAAATGGATTATTTTGCAAAGGCGTAAATTAACTTATCTCTAGTAAAATAACTCTTGTCTAAGGATAGATTACCTAATTATTCAGCCATAAATAAGTCTATTTTAACTAAATTATTGACAAGCTAGTTTACGCTAAAGCTAAAACCCTTTCT
>ERZ1034419.19-NODE-19-length-40521-cov-39.326793_pt1 | contig 40521 bp, 45 predicted proteins | sample MGYA00520531_ERZ1034419 | MGnify/ENA primary metagenome ERZ1034419 (study PRJEB33736, sample SAMEA104288485) | Azolla nilotica | place: Sudan | collected 1982 | study: EMG produced TPA metagenomics assembly of the PRJEB19522 data set (Is there foul play in the leaf... | reverse complement strand
GAATTCCCGAATTTACGAACAAGTAATTCTTACTATTTGTGGTTTAGTCACATTAGGAATTGGTTCATTAGTTTTGCCCATTTCATAATTGTTATGGGCATGAGGTCAGTTATGAATTAGTCATCAACATCTTCATGGATAGTTCCTGGATAGTTCCTGGATAGTTCCTATTCCCAACCCTGATTCTTTCCTTGGCCCTGTCCTAATCTTAACACTATAGAAAGCCAGACACAGACTCCTTTGTAAATTTTCGGCCGTCTCTAGTTAGTTTATTGTACACTAGACCGGGCTACGTACGGTATCTGTTAATGATCGAAAGGAAGGTTATACTCCAACTGATGCGTAAACAGATAGAATATTCCTCTGTCCTCTTGGTGCATAACTACCATGACCACCACCGAACAAAATCCATTTTCTCCGCAAGAAATAGCAGAAGAAGGTATCAAGCCTGAAGAATATGCGGAAATAGTCCGTCGCTTAGGTCGTCATCCCAACAAAGCTGAATTAGGAATGTTTGGGGTAATGTGGTCTGAACATTGCTGTTATAAAAATTCCCGTCCCTTACTCAAACAGTTTCCCACTACAGGCCCCCGCATCCTCGTGGGACCTGGTGAAAATGCTGGGGTTGTTGATATTGGGAATGGACTGAGATTGGCTTTTAAAATAGAATCCCATAACCACCCTTCAGCCGTCGAACCATTCCAAGGTGCAGCAACGGGTGTGGGTGGTATATTAAGAGATATTTTTACAATGGGTGCGCGTCCTATTGCTTTATTAAATTCTCTCAGATTTGGTGATTTGGACGATGCAAAAACTCAAAGGTTATTTACATTCGCTGTAGCCGGTATAAGCTATTATGGTAACTGCGTTGGTGTTCCCACTGTTGGTGGTGAAGTTTATTTTGACTCAGCCTATTCTGGTAATCCCTTAGTTAATGTCATGGCACTGGGATTAATGGAAACAGAAGATATCGTAAAATCCGGTGCTTCTGGTTTTGGTAATCCTGTATTATATGTTGGTTCCACCACTGGTCGGGATGGTATGGGTGGTGCAAGTTTTGCCAGTACAGAATTAACTGATCAATCAATGGATAACCGCCCCGCAGTGCAAGTAGGGGACCCATTTTTAGGAAAATCTCTAATTGAAGCTTGTTTGGAAGCGTTCAAAACTGGGGCTGTTGTTGCAGCACAAGATATGGGTGCGGCTGGTATAACTTGTTCTACTTCGGAAATGGCTGCGAAAGGCGGTGTGGGTATTGAGTTTAACTTGGATAAAATTCCGGCTCGTGAGTTAGGAATGATACCTTATGAATATCTGTTATCGGAATCTCAAGAAAGAATGCTGTTTGTTGCCCATAAAGGACGGGAACAGGAATTAATTGATATTTTCCACCGTTGGGGACTACAAGCGGTGGTTGCTGGTACGGTGATTGCTGAACCCATTGTGAGGATATTATTTCAGGGTAAAGTAGCTGCTGAAATTCCAGCTGACGCTTTGGCAGAAAATACGCCTTTATATGAACGGGAATTATTGACAAAACCGCCAGAATATGCTCTTGAAGCTTGGGTTTGGACGGTTGATAGTTTACCTCCTTGTGATGCTACAGGAATTGAAACTGGCAGAATTTGGAAAAGTTGGAATGAGATTTTATTAATTCTGCTGAATACGCCAACTATTGCTTCTAAAAGCTGGGTTTATCGCCAATATGACCATCAAGTACAGAATAATACGGTGTTGTTACCTGGTGGTGCTGATGCTGCGGTGCTGCGGTTACGTCCTTTGGAAGATATCCCCAATCTCACAACTAAAGCTGAAAATCTCAAATCTGGGGTGGCTGCTACGGTAGATTGTAATTCGCGTTATGTGTATCTTGATCCTTATGAGGGTGCTAAGGCTGTGGTAGCGGAAGCAGCGCGGAATCTTAGCTGTGTGGGGGCTGAACCCTTAGCTGTGACTGATAATCTCAATTTTGGTAGTCCTGAAAAACCAATTGGTTATTGGCAATTAGCTTCTGCTTGTCAGGGTTTGAGTGAGGGTTGTCAGGAGTTCTCTACACCTGTGACTGGTGGAAATGTTTCCTTGTATAATGAAACCCCAGATTCTCACGGAAATCCCCAACCAATTTATCCGACACCAGTGGTGGGAATGGTTGGTTTAATTGAGGATATGAGTAAAATATGTGGACAAGGTTGGCGAAATCCAGGTGATTCAATTTACCTTCTTGGTATAGATGTGAAATCTCCATCCCCCCAACCCCCCTTAGAAAGGGGGACAGAAATATCTAAAATTGAATTGGGTGCTTCGGAATATTTGGCAACGATCCATAATACAATTGCTGGTAAGCCGCCCAGGGTAGATTTTGATTTGGAACGTCGTGTACAAAAAGTTTGTCGTGAGGGTATTCGCGCTGGATGGGTGCGTTCCGCTCATGATACTGCCGAAGGTGGTTTAACGGTAGCTTTGGCTGAATGTTGTCTTTCTGGTCATCTTGGTGCAGAGATTAATTTGGGTATTTCTGCAACTCATGATTTGAGATTTGATGAGGTGCTATTTGGTGAAGGTGGTGCAAGGATTTTGGTTTCTGTGAGTGAGGAAAATCTGGAAGTTTGGGAATCCTATTTACAGGAATATTTGCCGGAAAATTGGCAGAAATTAGGTCTGGTTAGTAATTCTGAATTAGGTTTGCAGATTTGCACCAATGACAACCATGACTTAATCAAGGTTAGCATTCAAGAAATGAGCAATCGCTATGATCTAGCAATATCCAATCGGCTCGCTATCTATGCTAATACTTAAATAAGTGATAGGGAAGAGAAAGTTATTTCTTCCCATTTCTGCCTTAACTAGCAAGTGCGAACACAGCGCAGCGAGTATTTTCAGTTGGAGATTATTCCATCTAAGATCCAAAATTTCTCTACCTGCTGATAGTAATTTTGTGCTTCTTGGACTAAATTCCAGAAATTACGCTAATCTTTTAATGGATGGTTAAAGATTTGTTAAGAATTTTGCAACTATCCATTGATATAATCCCAGTGACGAAGAAAGCAGTTCGGAAAACCAAGTATGTTAATATACTTTTTTGTATGTCTCTATTTTTAGAGAACAGGAATATTCTCAACTCCTAAAATTCTTCATTGACAGACACCCCACCAGGAGCAAAACCAGCATGATTCCTCATCATCCCGTCACTCTGGATCAATCTATTAACAGCGATGAAAACCACTATGATAAGCCTGAAGAAGCTTGCGGTGTTTTCGGTATTTACGCACCAGAAAAAGATGTTGCAAAATTAACATACTTCGGATTATATGCCCTGCAACATCGAGGTCAAGAATCAGCGGGTATTGCTACTTTTGAGGGTAAGCACGTATACCTGCACAAAGATATGGGCTTGGTGTCTCAAGTCTTCAATGAGACTATTTTAGAAGAGTTACCCGGTAGTATTGCTGTTGGTCACACCCGTTATTCTACTACTGGTTCTAGTCGTAGAGTTAACGCTCAACCTGCGGTGGTGGACACTCGTTTAGGCAAATTAGCTCTAGCACACAATGGTAATTTAGTAAATACAATTCAATTGCGGGAAGAGTTGCTCAAAAGTAATTTTAACCTGGTAACAAGCACAGATTCAGAAATGATTGCCTATGCGATCGCAGAAGAAGTTAATGCCGGTGCAGAATGGTTAGAAGGCTCTATTCGCGCCTTTCACCGCTGTCAAGGAGCATTTAGTCTAGTCATTGGTACACCCGATGGTATTATGGGAGTACGAGACCCCAACGGCATTCGTCCCTTGGTAATTGGTACATTAGATAGTAGTCCAGTTTGTTACGTTCTCGCTTCCGAAACCTGCGGTTTAGATATTATCGGTGCAGAATACTTGCGGGATGTCGAACCAGGTGAGTCAGTTTGGATTACAGAAAACGGTTTAGCTTCTTTACCTTGGAATCAACAGCCCCAGCGCAAATTGTGTATCTTTGAAATGATCTACTTTGCCCGTCCTGATAGCTTGATGCACAATGAGACCTTATACAGCTATCGGATGCGCTTAGGAAGGAGATTAGCAGAAGAATCACCTATAGAAGCAGATATAGTTTTTGGTGTACCTGATTCTGGCATACCTGCAGCCATTGGTTTTTCCCAAACATCAGGTATAGCTTATGGTGAAGGGTTGATTAAAAATCGCTACGTCGGACGGACATTTATTCAACCTACCCAAAGTATGCGCGAAACAGGCATTAAAATGAAATTGAACCCCTTGAAAGATGTTTTATTCGGTAAACGGGTAGTAATAATTGATGATTCGATTGTCCGGGGAACTACTAGCCGCAAACTCGTTAAAGCCTTGCGTGATGCAGGTGCAGCGGAAGTACACATGAGAATCTCTTCCCCTCCTGTCACTCATCCTTGCTTCTACGGTATTGATACAGATACACAAGATCAACTAATTGCTGCGACAAAATCAGTAGCAGAAATAACGAAGCAATTGGAAGTTGATACTCTCGCTTATTTGAGTTGGGAAGGAATGTTAGTAACAACAAAAGAAGATACTAATAGTTTCTGTTCTGCTTGTTTTACAGGTGATTATCCTGTGGCTATTCCTGAACAAGTGAAGCGTTCTAAATTGATTTTGGAAAAAGCCATAGTTTAGGTAATTTTATTATCTTATGGGGTAAGTATCTCGCCTGCCCCAATCTTTATATACCTAGTACAGTACGGCGTAATTAGGGCTTGCTGAATAAACAAAAAACCTAGATAAATCAAGAGATTCGGGGGGGGTAAAAAGTGAATAAGGTGCAAGAAAAAAGCAACTGTGGTTTTATGAAAATAAAAAACAGAGTATAGAAGACCGCATTGTCAGTTTAAACCAACCACATATTAGACCTGTCTGTGGGAAAGCAGGAACCTCCTATTATGGCTTTTTTGTATCTTTGTTATGCCTATTTTTCAAAACCACATCTTTATTTTACTTCTTTTATTAATGGAAATTATGTTTTGGATAATCGCAGCCCACAAAAACTTATCTTTTACCCTGTGTGACTATTTAGTCAATTCTTCTCTTGCCTTTTCACGACTTTTTCAGCAAACTCTAAATAAACCAACCATTCCAAATCTCTGAAAAGCTCACGCCGTATAAATTTTGAATTTTGTTGGCGCAGCCTGCTGGAAGCACTATTTTGTTAGCGTAGCTCTTCTGAAAGAAGCATTTTGAATTTACGGCGGTACTAGCTGATTTTTACATTCATCATGTGATTATTTTACGCATATATAATGGGCGAGAGAATAAACCCTATTATTCAATAGGGTGAGCATTTTAGTATTAAAACTTTATGAAGTGGGTAGCGGGTAGGTTAGATTTCCTTAACTCATCAGTTCTTGAAACATCACCGTACTCAAATAACGTTCCCCAAAAGAAGGCTGAATCATCACAATTAATTTACCAGCATTTTCTCGGCGTTTACCTACTTCAATAGCCGCAGATAAAGCTGCACCAGAAGATATACCTGATAATAAACCCTCTTCCCTCGCTAATCTGCGTCCATATTCCATTGCTTGTTCATCATTAACCTGAACCACCTCATCAATCAAATCTTGACGCAAAATATCAGGAATAAATCCCGCACCAATACCTTGAATTTTGTGAGAACCTGATTTACCTCCAGACAGAACTGGGCTATTACTTGGTTCTACAGCTATCACTTGAAAACTCGGTTTCCGTTGTTTAATTACCTCTGCAATACCAGTAATTGTTCCCCCAGTTCCTACACCAGCAATTAATATATCTACTTCCCCATCAGTATCCGCCCAAATTTCCTCAGCCGTTGTTTCTCGGTGAATTTTCGGGTTAGCGGGGTTTCTAAATTGTTGTAACATTACAGCGTTGGGAGTATTAGCGACAATTTCCTCAGCTTTATTAATTGCTCCCCGCATTCCTTCGTTTCCTGGAGTTAATTCCAAAGTAGCACCATAAGCCCGCAGCATGGCTCGTCTTTCCTGACTCATGGTTTCTGGCATAGTTAAAATTAATTTGTAACCACGGGCTGCTGCTACCATTGCTAAAGCAATACCTGTGTTACCAGAAGTTGCTTCTACTAAAATTGTTTTTCCTGATGAAATAGTGCCCTCTGCTTCTGCTGTCAGAATCATGCTTACGCCAATTCTATCTTTGACCGAACCAGCCGGATTCATACTTTCTAATTTAACAACTATTCTGCCAACTACTCCCTCAGCTTGAGGAATTTCATTTAGCTGAATTAAGGGGGTTTTTCCAATAAGTTCTGTTACCTGTTTAGCTATTTGCATTTATTAGCTCCTAATATTCTAATTAAATAGAAATTTATAGTCTGTATTTAGAATACTATATTTTTATAACCTTAATGTGTAGTTTATCGACATTTAGTTAATTAGATATCACCAAGGTCTGCAACAGTAATAATTGCTAGATGCTGAATGAAATCAATAATTGACTCCTAAATTCTTAGGGCTAGTACAGTACAGCGTAAATAAACCAACCATTCCAAATCTGAGAAAAGGTCACGCTGTATACATTTTCAATTTGGTTCGCGTGGCTTCTGTGAAGGAGATATTTTGAGTTTTGAATTCGTCCTTGCGGTACTAGTATCTGTCGCAGAGTTTATATCAATTAGATTATATCAATAAAATCATCGCAGGCCTTAGACATCTACATTTTTTGATTACATCAGGTTTAGGTGATTTGTTTACAAATATTTAATATATTTTTCTGGTCATTTAGTTTATTTTTAATTCAGATCCAATTTGTCATGATATATTGTGATTTGAGTACAAGTATTAATAGCTAATACTCACTCTCAAAAATTCTCAACCATTGACAAATAAAGCCTTGAGGTTGAGTACAAAAATCCCCGCACCCTATCCGATAAATGCTAGTACCCCCTCCAAAAAACACTAGGACCTCTACCCCATAGAAATTTTATAAATCTTACTATATAGGTCTTACAGGCTTTGAGTGCTAATTTAATGATTTTAATAATCTTAATTTCGGTCGAGTAAACTGGGTTTAGGAGAGGGGCTGATATAAACATTTATAGGATTTACGCAGAGATTCCCCTCTACCCCCCGAAATTCCTAGATGAAAATCTAGAGAACTAGGGGGGACTTCTTAACTCTCATTTGACTCTCATGTTTATGCGAACAAGGCTAAATTCTGTCAGTATTAACCAATACGAAATGGAGTGTATTTGAAGTTTTCAATTTTGAATTGCTTAGTCATACTTTATGAGTGCTATGCACATAAATTTTAAACTCATAAACCTACAATTTTTAGATTTACAGTTTTAGATTCAAATCAAAAATTAAATTATTGGGTATCATATACCAGATGTATTTTAAGAATCAAAACTCACTAAATCAAAAAATAAAATTGGATGGGTGTTTGAGCATTGACAATACAAAGGTGCAATTATAGTCCATAAAATATATTTTCTTACTGGGTAATTTTCACCTAGCAAGGGAGAGCGAGGATGAAATTAAAACTTTTAAATGTGCTGACAGTTAGTTTAGTTACTTTAGCAATCTTATATCCGGGAATAATTTTCTTTAATTTAATCTGGGGACGACATATAGAGTTAGTTAAGACACAGGATTTATCCTGTCAAGTCACGAAGATTCTGAAAGAATATAACCCTTTATATCTTCAACCAGGAAGTATAAATACTCCTCAATTTCCAGCTCACAGAAAATTATATCGACATAATTTTTTTATGGAACTGCAAATTCTAGCTGAACAATATAAAATCGCTACGATTTTGCAATGGTTAGTTTTGTGTACACCTATTGGTATTGGCTTCGGGATTCTTGGTTACGACAGGTATCTTGTGTATCGTGCTGCTGTTTTAAAAGCACAAGTCGAAATGCTAGAAAGACTTTGGCAGCAAAGCATCGAGCAATAAGTTTCACTTTTCTTATTCACCTTAAACTAATTTACCATGACAGACGAACGCCAAATACAGTATTTTAATTTGATTGATGAACTGCTCAGATGTCCTAATGGCCAAGAACCAGAAGTTTTGGAAGCTCAACCAGAATTAATTGATTCTGGTTTAATACATTCAATGCTACAAGTAGCCACTATGTTTGCCCATGAAGGTAATCAAGATGGCGCTCAGTTTTTATTTTTTATAGCACGGGAATTAGCGAAAGAATTGGGTTTATATCCTGAAGTTTCTAACGAGGTTTTACATCAGGAGTAATAATGCCATTGACTTCAACTGATGCTGGACAAATAGCTTTAGAGTTCCTCTTAGCAGACTGGAATATTCCAGAAGATTATCGAGATTGGTTTACTATCTTTAACTCCCGCTTAACTGGTGAGTTTTGGTATATTGTAGAATTAGGTGTTGAAGGTTTTCCTGATAAGTGGTTTATTCAAGTTTACGATACAGGAAGCTTTGACCCCAACTATACATTTATTTCTCCTATCTCTGGTTCTGAAGGATATCTGGACTTAAAAGATATTCCAGATATCATTGCCGATGTTTTAGTCGCTGAACGGAATTCCCGATAAAATACAGCGTCAGGAGTCAGGAGTCAGAATGTTTGAGAAATTGGTTAATTATCAAAGAGGTATTTTTGGCGTTAGCCTGAAAAAGCTGATGGCTGATAGCTGAATGCTTACAATACAGCAGCGGTTCGCGGTCAAGAGTAAAAACTTTTTACTGCATTGTTTTTAGCTTCTGACTTTTGCGTCGTTTAGTTGCTATATATGGTGATTATTTAGGGGTGATACTTAATTAAAGTACACCCCTTTTTGTCATAAGAATTCAGAATAATTTTAATATTTTAATTACATTAAATTGCTTAGTTTTAATGTTGAAATGACAAAATAATGTTATACTAAATCGTAGTGATCGACGCTACAGAAATATCAGTCAAATGATTGCTGAAGATATCCTAGCTCAAGAATTTACAAGAGTTGTCAACCATTATTACCCTAGCACTGGGGAACTACTGGAGAAGTGTCATCTGAAAGTCATCACTGGCTTCTGGGGACGACCTGCTAAATGCTTTCAATATATAGGAATTTATTGTTCCGAAGAAATGATGCCATTAGTGCAAGCGCAAAGAGAAATATTGAGGGAAATAGCAGAAAATATGGGACTCATTCAAGTAGTTTGCATCAATGCCAAGCGATTGCTGCGGGATCCGATGTCCAAACTTAAATTATCTCAACCGCGCTTGTGGTTGGAGTTGCATTTAGTGGCAGCCTAATGGCAGGAGAATGAAGCTAGAAAGCAGAACCTAGAACGCAGGAATACTCATATTATCTACGTTTTTGTTTGATTCTAACTTTCTAATTATTTCTGCTGTGCTGTACTAAAATTTTGCCAACCATGAAAACTGGACTGTTCTGCAATTACGACAATTATCATCAAGATGCCCGTCGCGCTATCTTTGAACAAGTTTTACTGGTGAAACAGGCAGAAAACTTGGGTTTTGAAGAAGCTTGGGTGAGTGAGCATCATTTTAATGAATCCAATCTCAGCCCGTCACTTGTGCCGTTAATGGCACATTTGGCGGGTGTTACGTCAACTATTTGTTTGGGGACAGGAGCGGTATTATTGCCGTTTCACAACCCGATTCGGGTAGCTGAAGATATGGCGACTTTGGATAATCTCTGTAGTGGTAGACTGGTTTTTGGGATAGCTAAGGGTGGTCCTTTTCCTGAACAGAATCAGCATTTTGGTGTATCGACCCATGAATCTCGTAAGAGGATGCTGGAAGCAGCAGCACTGATTCAAAAGCTTTTATATGAAACTAACGTCACATTTAATGGGCAATTCTATCAGTGTGCGGATTTGACAGTTTATCCTCAACCACTCCAAAAACCAATTCCTGTATATGTTGCCAGTGGTGATGATGATGCGATCACCTATGCTGCTGAAAATTCCTTCGGTTTAATGGGTGGCCCCCCGTTTTCTCTGGTCAGATTGAAAAATACGGTCAGTAAATATCGGCAATTAAATTCCAGTGGTGCGGATAAATTCCTGTTAGCACGGTTCTTTTTTGTTGCTAAAACCTACTATGAAGCGGTGAGTGAAGCTTTACCATTCATTCGCAAATTTAGCAAAAAAATGACTGCTAATTCAACTCAAGTAATGCAGAATAGTCCCCAACCCCAGAAAGCTTATGATCAAACAAATATCTGTTTTGAAGAAGACTTTCTGATCGAAAATTCCATTATTGGTGATGTAGAAACCTGTCGCGGAAAAATCAAGAAATTTCAGGACGAATTGAATCTCGGCACACTAGCGCTTAAACCTTCATCTTTTTCATTGCAAAAAAATCGAGAAAGTTTAGAGCGTTACAATCAAGAGGTGCGAAATTATGTCTAAACTTCCCTTGCTTCCACCTGATGATTTACCTCCAATGGAGGTGACAAAACAGGATGGTATGCTACAGATGGAATTAGAGCAGTCTATTGGCAGATGTTTTTATAATGGGTGTGATCGCATTACCCAAGTTCTGCTATCTAACTGTCAGTGGTATATGACAAAAAATTCCTCTACCCTGATGTTAATTATTGATTGTCCTGACATAGTATCTTACTGGCATATAGTCAGTAAGATTCCGCAATTGGGTAATAGATTAGAAAGGTTGACAAAGGAAGCGAAAATTCGTGTTTATCCTCCTTTTGGTAAGGGGATGCCCTTTGAAATTGGTGTTAATGAAATCTCGGCTTATCGAGATTGGTTGTAAATTTTAAGCTTTATTTTGCGCAAAGGTACAAAGATGCAAAACAAACTTTGTACCTTTGCGTCTTTTGGTTAAGATTATACCTCTTGCAAAATTGTTTCTGTGGTATGATAGAGAGTCTGAGACTTTATGTATTTTTGGTGTTATTTGTGATCGCTAATTCAAAACATAACTGTGTAAATCTAACTTTTGGCTAAAACAAAGACAACCCCTAATTATAACATAAAATCAATTCTGCAAGAGGTCTATTTTTATAAAAAAAAACAGTACCATAGAAATCATAATGAATAACTTTATAACTAACAGAAAACAAATTTTTGACCGTTGGGTATCAAGTTCCGATTGGACATTTCCTTCTTTTATCTATCAAGCCATTCATAAAAGATTGCTTTCCTACGTTGAATTACCATCAAATGCCAATGTACTCGATTTAGGTTCTGGAACTGGAAGATTATTAGATGGATTAGCAAATAATTTTTCTGAAATACGTGGTACAGGATTAGATTTATCTATCCAAATTTTACGGGTAGCTAGACAGAAGAACCGCCACCGTCCCCGCTTAATTTAAGTTGAAGGTAATGCGGAATCACTTCCATTTGCTGAAGGTAAATTCGATGCGGTATTTAATACCATCAGTTTTTTAGATTATCCCCATCCAGAACAGGTTTTAAGTAAAATAAAACGGGTACTTTCTCCAGGTGGACGCTTTTATGTAGTTGATATTACTGGTAATAATCCAGCATTTAATCTCATGGCTAATTCTCCGGGTATAATTAAATTATATAGTCGAGAACAGCGTCAACAGTTAGGTGCTGATGCTGGACTTTTATGTTTAGGTCATTACTACTTATTAGGGCCAGTTTTATTGACGATTTTTGCTAAACCTGGATGATGTTGGCAAGAGAGAAGGGTTATTTTCCGCATTGATGTAGAAATTATTAGCAGTGATAGTTGACACAACTTTATTACACCTATTGCAGAATTAATTTTATGTATTACACCTATTGCAGAATTAATTTTATGTTATAATTAGGGGTTGTCTTTGTTTTAGCCAAAAGTTAGATTTACACAGTTATGTTTGAATTAGCGATCGCAAATAACACCAAAAATACATAAAGTCTCAGACTATTTATCATACCACAGAAACAATTTTGCAATATGTCTGTTGATAATAGCACCGTTATTAGGTAAGGACTCAGTAAATGGTTTTTTATAGAATTAAGTAGATATTTCCGTATCTTGCGCAGAGATTTTTCCCAAGCATTAAGGCTCATTTGCAAATATTAGGAGGGAATAGGGTGTGGGGAATAGTAATATATTAGTTTTGCCTCGTGTACAGGTGTTCTAGTGGAACGTCTCTACTGAACTTCTGAATTTTGCTATAAGTATTTAATCGGAGAATTGATGAAGTGATCGCAACTTTCATAATCTTAAACTAACTGAAGCTGAAAAATCTAAAATAACTTAATGTTTCTACATCTGTAACACATCGTGAACCTACGCCAATTAATCCCCATTTTTGATAGTTCCGTTTCTAGCTGGTCTTTAGAAGCGCGTTTGCTGCGCTGGTTAACTTATGTTTGGCTATTTATCGGCTTGATTATCCTCTTCTCCGCCTCTTATGCCGTAGCTGATGAACGTCAGGGTGACGGACTATACTATTTTAAGCGACAAATTGTTTGGGTTTTAGTCTCCTTAGTTGTCTTTAATATTATTGTCAATCTGCCCTTGCGGAAAATTCTGCGGGTATCTCACTGGTTTTTGATCTTTTTTCTGATCTTAATTTTTCTCACCCTCGTACCAGGACTAGGTAGAAAAGCTTTTGATGCTGCCAGGTGGATAGCTTTAGGTCCAATTCCCATTCAACCATCGGAATTAATTAAACCGTTTTTAGTATTGCAAAGTGCGCGATTATTTGGTCAATGGGAAAAACTCAGTTGGGGAGTTCGTCTATCTTGGTTGCGTGTTTTCTGTCTTATACTGTTAGGAATTCTAGCCCAACCTAATCTCAGCACCACCGCACTATGCGGAATGACTATTTGGTTTATTGCCCTCGCCGCAGGATTACGGTATAAATATTTAGGAGGCACAGCTATAGGGGGAATATTATTAGCCTTACTCAGTATCAGTATTAAAGAATATCAACGCCGACGAGTAATGTCTTTTCTCAATCCTTGGGCTGATGCAACAGGAGATGGCTATCAGTTAGTACAAAGTTTACTAGCCGTAGGTTCAGGTAAAACCTGGGGGACTGGATTTGGCCTTTCTCAACAAAAGCTATTTTATCTACCTATTCAAGATACTGATTTTATCTTTGCAGTCTTCGCTGAAGAATTTGGCTTTATTGGCGGTGTGTTACTCTTATTACTTTTAACTAGCTTTGCTACATTAGGATTAATTATCGCCCTCAAAGCTAAAAATACTACCGCCCAATTAGTAGCTATTGGCGTAACTGTGGTCATGGTTGGACAATCATTTTTACATATTGGTGTAGCTACAGGGGCACTACCAACGACAGGTTTACCCCTACCCATGTTTAGTTATGGTGGTAATTCTATGATTGCTAGTTTAGTAGCTTCCGCATTATTGATTCGCGTAGCTAGAGAAGGTAGTGAAGCTGAAGTTGTACCTTTGCGAAGAACCAAACCTGAGAATCGACGCAGAGAAAGGATGTTTTAGATGATGTAACCTGATTTTAATGATGGGATTTCCCAAACTCTACCTCTTACTTCCCTTTCATAACAATATGAATTTATCCCCGACTTTTTCCAGAAATCGGGTATTTTCTACTAGTTAAGCTTTTAAAAGTCTTAAATTTTGGTTAAAACTCACAAAAGAAGGCCAATATAAGGCCAATATTACGATATCTAAATAAAAAGACAGTCAAAATTTTGCGATCGCTCTTTATCTTTAACAAAAATCAATTTATATCATGCAGACAGTTCGTAAAGACCATAAACTTGCATCTGATCAAGTTCCTCAACTCAATCATTGCAATTCCAAAACCCTACTCGACTATTTTGAAAATTCCTGGCAACTGGAAGAAACACTACTCAAAAGTTTAATCAGCGACGAAGTATTTTACCTCAGTCCTGATCCTTTAAGAAATAAATTAATCTTTTATCTTGGTCACTCTCCAGTTTTTTATATCAACAAATTAATTCGTGTGGGATTATTAGAAAATCGCATCAATCCCCAATATGAAATTCTCTTTGAAATCGGAGTTGATCCAGAAACACCAGCAGAACTAGAAACAGCCACAAAAGATATCATCTGGCCAGATGTAGAAAAAGTGTGGCAATATCGAGAAAAAGCCAGGACAGAAATTACCAAAATTATCAAAAATACTCCCTTAAATCTGCCTATTCATCCCGAACATCCCCTCTGGGCTTTATTGATGGGCATAGAACACAGTCGCATTCATTTTGAAACCTCATCTATGCTACTGCGTCAATTACCCGTTGATAAATTAAAGTGTCCCCAAGGATGGAATTACGCCCCTACCAATGGGATATCTCCTGATAATCAAATGCGGGAAATTTCTGGTGGTGTAGTGAAATTAGGAAAATGTCCAAATGACTTAACTTTTGCTTGGGATAGCGAATATGGTACTTTAGAAGTAGAAGTAAAACCATTTTTAACGAGTAAAAATTTAATCACTAATCAAGAATTTCTAGAATTTATCCAAGCAGGTGGTTACAATAACTCAGATTACTGGAATACTGAATCTTGGAACTGGAAAGAGCTATACAATGTTCAACATCCAAAATTTTGGATACCCGATAAAATTCATCATAAATACCACTACCGTGCCACATTTGATGAAATAGATGTACCTTTAGATTGGCCAGTAGAAGTCAATTATTACGAAGCCCTGGCCTACTGTCAATGGCAAAGTGCAGAAACTCGTTTAATGACAGAAGCTGAATGGAATCAATCCCTAAAAATATCAGAGGAAAGATTTGAGAATTCTAGTTTAGCAAATAAATATAATCTCAATTTACAATTTATTTCACCTTCCCCCGTAGGGATGTTTTCTGCAAATCATGAATCTGGTATTTTTGACTTGCGTGGTAATGTTTGGGAATGGTTAGGAGACACATTTTACCCCTTACCAGAATTTCAACCCCATTATCTTTATGAAGATCAATCTGCGCCTTTTTTTGATAGTCAACATCAGATGATGCTTGGTGGTTCTTGGGCTACAAATGGTACGATGGCTTCCCCATGTTATCGTAATTGGTTCCGTCCCTATTTCTATCAGCACGTTGGCTTTAGAGTTGCTCAGGATTTACAATAAATATTCCCTATCACGCAGAATCATAGAGAGGATTTAGAAAATGATTGTTCAACCTTTAACAGTTTTAGATCATCATTGTCATGAATTACGTAATGATGGGGAAGATGTGATTCAGGGATTAAGTCAAACTCCTAAAACTTTATCTCCTAAGTATTTTTATGATGATCATGGTTCTCAGTTATTTGAAAAGATTTGTGAATTACCAGAATATTATCCGACTCGTATGGAAGCCTGGATTTTACAACAATATGCTGATAAAATTGCGGAAATTACCAGTTGTTGTGAATTAATAGAATTGGGTAGTGGGAGTTGTACTAAAACTAAAATTTTATTAGATGCTTATCAAAAAATCGCAGATTCTTGTAGATATATTCCCATTGATATCAGTGGAAGAATCCTCAAAACTAGTGTTATACAGTTACAAGAAAAATATCCCGATTTTGCCATTCATGGATTATTAGGAACTTATGAACAAGCTTTAGTTCATGTTGAATCAAATTATTTACAGTCACGGATGTTATTTTTTCTAGGCAGTTCACTAGGAAATTTTAATCTGGAAGAATGTGATAGTTTTTTAAATCAAGTTTCTCGGACTTTACAACCAGGTGATTATTTTTTGTTAGGTATTGATTTACAAAAATCCAAGGATATTTTGGAGGCAGCTTATAACGATAGTCAAGAAGTAACTGCTGATTTTAATTTGAATATGCTTTCCCATTTGAATTGGCGCTTTCAAGGTAATTTCGATACCAGTTTATTTAGACATAAAGCAATTTACAATGAGGTTGATAATCAAATTGAAATGTATTTACATTGCAAAAAAGACCATTATGTATCTTTAGAACTGTTGGACTTACAAGTTTTATTTACAAATGGAGAAAGTATCCTGACAGAAATTTCTCGCAAATTTGATTTAGCAACTATGGAAGAACAACTGGAGAATAAAGGATTAAAAATACTGAAAAGTTGGACAGATGAAAAAGGATGGTTTGGATTGATTCTTTGTCAAGTAGAATAAATTTCGATGTGAGAATTGAGGAGTCAAGAGTTAAAATATTTGTAGACTTCTGAATACTGATTTTATTTTCCAATAAAATAAAATCAACACCAGTAAATATCTAACACAAGATTATTTTGCTGAATGTAACTCAAAATTCCGAACTAGTCTTAGAGGATTGTTGATATAGATCCTCAAGCTTATGATGCTTGGGGGGTGACTGTTAATTATACTCAAGAGCGTCAATTAACCTGTATAGAGCGTCAAGTAACCTGTATGGCCATCCCAGATTTTGCCAGTCAAGGAAAACCAGTTGTAGTAGGAGGTTCTGATGTGATCGCTGAACCTCTTTACTATCTGGATGCAGGTGCAACAGCTATAGTAATTGACAAATCTGGTGCAGCTAACTGGCCAATTTTTGACTATGTACTCGCTAAAACTCCACGGGAAAAACTCACAGGAGTAATTTTAGCTGATGGTAGTTATCATCCCACCCGGACACAAGCTATGAGTCCTGATGAGTGGGCTTTACCATCGGTAGAAGTACCCAAGCAATGTTTAGGACAAGAATATTCAGAAGAGCCTTTTGTTGAAGACCTCGTACCTATAGGTTTGGTGTATTCTGACATTGGTTGCGATCGCAAATGTGACTTTTACCAAAGTCCAACTTACACGTTTGGCTATCGTCGGATGTCACCCCAAACTAGGCTCAAATGGATTGCTCTGCAAAAAGAAGCAGGAGCAAAATGTACAGTCATGGGTTCAGATAAATTTCTCGGTCGGGTCTTGTTTCCAGGAGGACGAGAAGAGGTTATGGAAATCGCCAAACCTGCAAGAGAAATGGGAATGCCACTTTTGTGGCCTAATGGTTTAGAACTAAGAAAAGCCACATAATCCATCTATAAATTGGTGGCTTCTAGACTCCAAGTTGTGATAAACATCATCTCAGCTATGAGGATACTTCTGAGTGGCAATTTCGATTAGCTCAAATTGGTGAAGCCGAATCTAAATTGATTAACTATCATGGAGGACTCACAAGAATGTCCGCTGGTGGTTAATTAAATAATTAGAAAAATTTCCATCAATTCAGGAAATAAATCATAATGAGACCAAATCCAATTCCACTACAAGCAGGTCAAAAATCCGTTTGGGACTACCCCTGTCCTGCTATTTTACAAGATACCGACAAACATGTCAAAGTAATTTGCAATGGCATTGTTTTAGCCGAAACCAACAGAGGAAAAAGAGTTTTAGAAACTAGTCATCCTCCTACCTATTACTTCCCCCCATAAGACATTAAACTAGAACATTTAATCGCCACACCCAAGAAAAATTTGTGTGAATGAAAAGGAGCATATCAATCTTATGACATTAGTATAGGTGATAAGCATCTTAAATATGCTGCTTGGAGATATTTTGATCCAACTCCAAATTTTGTCCCCATTCAAGAATACTATGGATTTCTTGCGGCTTTAATGGACGCTTGTTATGTTAATGATGAGCTAGTAAAACCCCAATCTGGTGAATTTTATGGCGGCTGGCTCACTGGGGATATTGTGGGACCCATTAAAGGCGAACCAGGTACATGGGGATGGTAAAGGATGGAAATTTCGGGCATAAAAATTGATAGTTTGACAATTCAGGAACATCATCTAGAAATTATCTACAGTCGAGATAAATTTCAATTTTAAACTAAGATTTTCTATCATGATGTTTCTTTTTGTGGGTTGATAAACAAATATTCTCAACCGATTATCCAGCGCATAGTTTATCATTTAGTTACTAAATAGGGAATTGTTCCACTTGAATTTCACCATTATCTGAATAGATGCTCAAGATAAAAGAACACAAGGAGATTAGAGTATTGATGATACCGTTCGGGTGAGTAAGGAAGATGTGAGAATGATGATTGAACAAAGCAAAAAATTTATTGAAATTGCAGAGAAAACGTAAGCATTCAGCCATCAGCTTTTTCAGGCTAACACCAAAAATACCTATTTGATAATTAACCAATTTCTCAACCATTCTGACTCCTCACTCCTGAATTCTTACAATCTTTGTTTAAATATTTTGATTAACCACCACAACAAATATATTGTCAGGCTCAAAGTTTGTTTTCTTGATAAATGTCGAAACCCCCGATTTCTTCAAGAAGTCGGGGATCTTGTTTATATATCAAAACTTGATAGTTGCAGCAGTGACAGCTAAAGCAGCCCAACCAGCCATGAGTGATAATCCTCCCAAGGGTGCGATAGCTCCCAAGGACTTTATACCAGTTAAGCTGAGAAGATACAAGCTACCTGAAAAAATCGTCACACCAATGATAAATAACCAGCCACTAATAAAAAGCGTAGTGGGTGGAGTTTCTAGACGACTGATGAGGATTGCTACTAACAAAAGTGCTAGAGCATGGTACATTTGGTAACGAGCGCCAGTATCAAAAATTTCTAGCATTCGTTCACTGACTTTTTCTCGCAAAGCATGAGCGCCAAAAGCACCAGCAGCAACAGAAAAACCGCCAAAAATAGCAGCTATAGTGAAAAAAATCTGCGTCATTAGACCTAGCTGTAAATTAGCAGAGTGAGACTAAATATCAAAGTGATATGATACGCCTCCTTCCTCACTAACTTGAAAATTTGCATTAAATTCTTTAGCTTTCTCATCTAAATATTGTTTGGCTTCCGTTGCTGTTAACTGTGACTGCATGGCAAAACCTAACAATGTGATTCTGCCATCATTTTCTTGTAACATCTGATAAAATTGTGATAGCTTTGCTTGCTCTTGTGATTGCAAATATTCATTTTTTTGTTCTGTCAACGCCTTTGTATTTTGTCGGTTTTGCTTATACAAGCCTAATGCTAACCACGCCCCCAATAGCGCCGTAGGAAAGCCAAACATTATACCTTGAGCAGCAGTATTATCAAGTTGATATAGCGCCTCTTGATTGACAAAATCTTTTGCTAATGATTCATCCGGTATACCTGGTAAGATCGGGTTGAGAGTAGTATTTTTTATAATTACAGCTGATACTGTAGTTGTTAAAAACATGAATCCGAGTGTAAGCAGCCAACCAGCAGCCAATTTTTCCGCCGTCTTCATAGTTTTACTTCAAAGTTAGACTTTGCTTGCGATTGTAACCTTACTTGTGCCAAGCTTCCAGTCATTAATTATCAGCCAGCAGGGAAAAGGATTTCCCCGTTCCCTACTTGTGAAAAAAGTTTATTGATTTCGTTGCGATTGTTAAACTATGCGCGTTTAGCTTCCAACAATCGAGAAAAATAGAAACGAGTCCGAGTCATTGCTTGACGCTGCACTGTAAAGCCATTTTTTTCCAGAATTTTCACCACATCAGCTTCACGGTGTAAATAGGCACGGGTGGCTTTATTCGGTCCTGGGAAAAAACTACCGATTTTCTTGAGGATACAAAGAAAGCAGGTTTTAGGAGCAAAACTGAGAATAATACGTGACTGTGCCAAAGAACATAGGTGAGAAATCATCTCATCTGCTTTGTCTTGGGGATAGTGAATCAGAACATCCAGGCAAATAACAGTGTGAAAATTACCACTCAAAGATTCTAAATCTTGTACTGCAAAAGTAGGATTTGTAGAATTGGAAAAAAGCTTTACACTTCTATCTTGAGCTTCTGAAACCATTTTAGCGGAAATATCACTAGCGTAAACCTTAGCACCTTCAGATGCTAGGGGAATACTCAAACTACCCACACCACACCCAGCATCACAGATTGATAACTCAGATAAATTGTTATCATCTTTTAACCAGCCGATGACGGTATCCACGGTTTGTTGATGTCCAGTACGGATATCTAGCTGGACTTTGTTGACTTCACCATCTCCATAGATGCGTTTCCAACGGTCGAAACCTGTGGAATTAAAGTATTCACGTACTATTGTTTTATCGTCGGCTGCGTTCATAACCTTGATTGTTAAGGATTCACAATTCTTAAAATTATAATGATTTTAAGCAAGAAGTTAGCTTTTTAACGGTTACAATTTTTTTTTCAGATTGGCTTATGCGTAAATACAACTTAGTTTCTCAAAAGAAACCTCTGCTACTAATATTCAGCTTCAGCCTGACTACTTTTTCTAAGTTACCCCTTCTACCCTCACGGGCTGAAATTATACCCCGTCCTTCTGATGCACCACTAGAACTGAATTTATTAACTAAGCCCACGGGTTCTGTAATTACAGCTAATATTATTAATCAATCAGGATTAACTATCCCTAGTTTATGGTGGGCAAAAGAAAACTCTGAAAACAAACTTCTAGATAATTGGATAGCATACCCAGCTTCTGAACAAGAACCAGCCCGTGTAGATTTGATAGTACATCAACAAATTTGGAGTTTATTAGACTATTTAGATCGTTACAATTTCGTTAATAGCTTGGGTAGTATGACTAAGAATTTTGGTTATAACATCCGAGTTTTTAACTATCACCGAGATATTTTAGCAGCTTACACTTGTAATTTGAGTATCAGTCCATCTTCATGCAAGATCGAGATGAGTGTTCAGAGTAAGTTAGGGCTTCTTCAAAATTTACAACCGACTAGAAATTAAAATTTAATCGTCAGGAGTCACGAGTCAGAAGTCACGAGTCAGAAGTCAGAATGTTTTAGGAATTGGTTAATTATCAGAAGAGGGGGAAAGAAGCTGATGGAGTAGGCTTTTCGTATGTTTTAAATAGTTGATATTTTGACGCTGTGGTGTACTATAAACAAGTTTATTTTCCTCATTGTTCGGAATTTTTTATTTTGTTAAATAAATACTTGTAACCCTTATTGACTGATGCTGGTAAGGGGAGTAAGAATTCACTTTTATCAAAAAATTCCTGATTATTTAGTAACAGGTTTTGTAATGGTTTCTGAAGATCAGAGGCTACAATATTTGTTACAGGCGAATTATTTTTAGTTAGTATGGCAATTTGTTTGGCTATATTTGGTTGCCAACAAAAATTAATCCAATCAGATGCTAAGGTGTTTTGCTCAACTTCAGCCGGACTTACCCATAAATCTGCCCACATTGCAGTTCCTGATTCGGGAATGACTGCGGTAAGTTTTGGATAACGACTGAGTATAGGCATAACGTCATTTGACCAACCCACAGCTAACCAAGTATCTCCGGTGAGTAGTGGTTCTAGATAGGTAGTAGAATCATAAAATTTTACTTGTTGGTGTAGTGCCAGTAATTCTGCTTTTAAGTCGGGGATTTGAGTAATATTTTCCGTATTGTAGGATTCTCCTAGTTTTTTTAAAACCAAACCAATAACTTCTCTGGGATGATTAAGTAAAGAAATACGTGATCGCAATTCACTCCGCCATAAATCGCTCCAGTCTTTTGGTTGCCAATCAAATTTTTGAAATTTTTCCCCATTATAAATAATTACTGTATTACCCCAGTGATAAGGTGCAGCCCAAATGTTTCCTTGTGGATCTATATTTCCCTGATCATCGCGTCTTACTAATTGCTGCCACCTAGGATTTAAACTTGACCATTGTTTAATTTTTTCTGTTTCTAGTGGTTGAATCAGTTTCTGTTCAATTGCTGCTTTTAGCCAAAAATCTCCCAATGTCACTAAATCAGCTTTAGATTGTTTTTGACTTTGTATCAAGCGAATATAATTTTTCCATCCCTGTTGATCTTTAGTTTCTGGTTTTTGCCATATTTGTAACTGCTTAAATAAATCTAAAATTTGATTAATAGGGACAAACTTTAAATTTGCATCTGACTCTAGAGTTTTACGAAATTGATTAACCACCTGACCAGGTATAGAACCTTTTAATAACTGTACATTTAGATGTGTCTGGTTTTTACCACCACAACCCATGAGTATCTGGGAGAATACTAACCCGCTTATACCTAACAAAAAATAGCGTCGATCCATTGGACTTTAATTTGGTGAGTATAAATAGAATTATAACGACAGGAGTAGCAAGAGTTAAATATCTGAACAAATATACATATTCTGCCCTTAGAAACCGATGATAGCAAATTCAGGAAATTCAAATTTATCTCTTTAGGCTGGGTGTGGGGTCTTCAGATCGAGGAAACAACCTCATGATCCTGCTCCTTGAATTTCTCTCAAAAAAGACCAAATGCTTAACCTTTTCCAATAAAAAACGGAGTAATATTGTATATTATTTATTGAGTTTTATATATAAATAATGATTTTTTTGACATAAAACTAAGAAAAGTTTGAAACATTAAATAAATCATAAGTATTTTTAACTTGAGCAGTAAATTGAATAACATAGAGAAACTATTTTGGGATAAAGGTATTAAATGGAGTCATTACAAAAACAGATACTGACTTTGAGCGAGAAAGTAGATACTCTGTATCAGGTGATTGAGAGGCTTAATAGGAAGCTATCTCAGGGTCTATATGACTGCTTTTCAGAGCAAAAACAGCCAAAAAATAATTATCTAGAAAATCATCAAGTTGAACATTACCAGTTAAAAGCATGGAACAATTTAACTTCTGATTTAGAGCATAAGGATGTGTTAATAGACGGGATTTATCCAGAGATGAATCCCCAAGCTGGAGATAAGCAAATAACGCCAGAAATTCAAATTCATCGACTGACAGCACAATTAACAGCGGCATATAATCGGATTGCAGCTTTAGAAGAACAATTAATGCGAGAGCGAATTCATTAATTGCTCAAATTGGTCTTCAATAGCTGTTAAAAGTTCATTTTGCTGCCAATTTTGGCTGATGTAGGCGGCTATACAAGCTGCTCCAGCACCGACACCTTCTTTGACAAAACCCTGCTCATAGGCTTGGAGTTGGGGATAACAAGAATCCGCGAAACTTAACTGTGTAGCTAAGAGGGGAGGAGTTTCTTGACCCGGATTCAAGCTGTTTTTGCCTAAACTGAGGGATAAGTCAACTGTACCCCCAGTTGAGTCTTCTGCTACCCAACGGGTTGTACCAACGACTATTGCTTCTGGTTGCCAAGATAAAGAGTAAGCTTGAGCGATCGCTTGGATTAGAGCATAAACAGCCAGCATTTGTGTACCACCAGCCAATAAAACCCCACAATGAAGACTAGCTGTGATCGCCATCCCAGCTACAACCACCTGCATGGGATCTCCCACAGCAGCTACAAGTTCAAGAGGATCTACAGAAGTGGGAATTTTTGCTAGCCCAGCTTGCACCACAGCCCACTTTTGCTCATGGTTACAAACAGGATGGCTACTGTTAACTTTTCCGGCGGCTTCAATACCTAAACCAGTTAAAATTGCTAAGGCAGTTGTAGTACCACCGACAACACACTCACTTAAAATCAAATAGCTGTGTGAAATATTAGCACTCAGTTGAGAACCCCACAGTAAACCTTGTTCAAATAAATGTTTTACCGTAGCTATTTCCAGAGCTGCACCTGTACTTAAACATCGAGCGATTGCCCCACCCACATTAATTATTGGCACAGAGGGAATTAAGGGTAAACCCGCATTAAATAAATAAACTGGTATTTTTAGTTTTTCCACCACAGCACGAGAAATCAACACAGGAGAAGCACCAGCAGTCAAAGGTGGTAGCGGATATTTAGGCTGATGTGCTGCACCATGATATAAAAACTCTGCATCAGCACAAGCAGTATATTTTCTATCCTCTGGAGTCAAACCAGCCGCCGAAATGCCTGGAATTAAACAAGTCTCTGTAAAACCTAAAACACAGGCAAAGACAGGTAAACTACGACGATATCGTCGTACCCATGCTTCACCCTGTTCAATTTGCGTATAAATATGGATCATATCAAAGGGAATGGGCATGGGGCATTGGGGATGGGACATGGGGCATGGGAAAATTAATCAACTTTTGCCTTTTGCGTATTCTCTATAACTAACCTTCATAATCCATTAATACTTGTACCCAACGTGGAGGACGGGGGATAGGATTTCCCAAACGATCCAAAAGTAACCATGCTGCCAAATGTACTACAAACAAATAAATCAAATTGTTGAAAGCTATTAAAACCACTGCCCCCACCTGAATGACAAACACACTCGGAGTCGCCAATACTTGCAGCTTCAGGAATATCCACTCAGTAATTTCCGTAACCTGGTTAATAACATAAATCCAAAGGTCCTCACCAGATAATACTGACAGCAGCCACAGACGGAAAAACACACCTAAAGTACCTAATAGCATACCTAAAGTAGTCGACACTATCCAGGGTACACGACGATACCAAGTAGCCCCCAACAGTACACCCATCAGTCCAAAAGGCATAACAAATAACATACTACGAACTGGACCCATCAGCACCGCCAACAGTAACCCAGACGTAACAGCACCCATCCAGGCCGCACGTTTACCCCAACGTAAATAAACTAACGCAATGGGAACTGGAAAAAATATCCGTAAAACTGGACCCAAGGGAAAATAGAAATTAATAAACCAAATCAAACTAGCCGTACTAGCTAAAAACGCTGTTTCCACCATCCGCAAAGGGGCATCAACCTGAAGTTTGGGGCTCTTTAAAGCTTGTTGAGCTTCATTACTAGAGTTTAGTGATTCAGGTGATGGATCTTGCTGCGGTTCATCTGGCAGAGAATCTAAGATACTCATATCATCTTCTATTTTCCAGGATATAAACCACTTGTCAGCTTGTTGACTAATTGATTAAATGTAAGTAATTACTAGCAATATTTAGCAAATTACTAACTAGCTACTAACCTACTGCCTCTTGACTTTTGCCCTATGCCTTCTGGCACTAAATAATCGTTTTTTCCAAAGCTGACACATCAGGAATACACAAAACATCTTGCTCTCTAACGATCAAGCCTTTCTTCTCCAGCCTTGTTAATACACGAGTTACTGTTTCCCTTGCTAGACCACTGAGACTACTCAATTCCCGATGAGGTAAATTGGGAATTTCTGTACCTGTTTGTCCTCTCTTACCCTGTCCTTCTGCCAAAAATAGCAAAGTATCTGCCACTCGTGATTGACTATCCGATTCTCGCAGCCTTAACCGACGATTTACCTGTCTTAACCGTCTTGCCATTAACTGCGCTAATCTCAGCCCTGCTAAAGGTTCTGTTTGCAGCAACTTCACAAAATTTTGAGCAGGCATACTACCAATCATCGTTGGAGTAAGAGTAATAACATCAGTAGAACGAGGAACTTCATCTAGGGCTGCCATTTCCCCGAATAATTCCCCACTCCCAATAATATTTAGTGTTACCTCTTTTCCCTCTAAATTGTAGGTACGGATTTTTACCCATCCCTCTACAATGAAATAGACAGAACCACCCCAGTCATTTTCCAGCAAAATTACTTGATTGGCCGGGTGAGTACGGGTAACAAGATGGGTGAGGGCTGTTTCGACTATAGACTCAGGCAAGCCTTGAAAAAAAGGTGCTGAGGTGATCCAGTTATACGTGGATGTCTGCAAGCTATATCTATCTTCCATTAGAACATATTTATCAAACTTCCATTAGAACATATTTATCAAAGCTGCTATCAAAAGAAAAAGCAATATCAGTATTTTAGTAAAAATTCAGCTATCAGCCATTAGCAGTTAGGTTTTCAGGCTAAGGCCAAAAATACCTATTTGATAATTAACCAATTTCTCAAACATTCTGACTCCTGACTCTTGAGTTTCTGAATTCTTACGTATTTTAAACCTAAGCTATAAAATCACACCTGCTTTCACATAGGAAACTAAACTATGTTACACAAGAAAACGACAATATAATTTTTTCTCAACAAACTTTATTTTGTCTTAGTATTTACTGGTTACTAAAAAAGGGGTCGAAGGAATGGTTCACGGACAAACTGAAAAACTGGGAATCTCTGATTTTGCAATTATAGAGTTCCTCTGCCTCCTGTATACTTTTCTTCCTTTTCTTTTGATGTACACTTGAGACTTTTGTTTCTATTATTACTTGATTTTTAAATTAAACACTGGAAAAAAGTACAAAATTTGAGTTAACTACCTGAAAAGGGGGTGAACCCTGGGAATCAAGTTGCATATCTCAGTAATTCATAACATAATTGCCCTCAGAAGTCAGAGCAATAACTTTTGTTACTCAGCACTTCGGTAATTGTAAATACCATAAACATCAAAGTACATTTTTAGCTAAGGTAATTTAACGTGACTTCCCGTACAGATGAAATTCACAAACTGATTGCAGACATTGACAACTTACTTGCCAACGGTGGCAATCGTCTAACAAAACTCCTGTCTCGTCATGGGTCTGAAGAAAGAGACGTTTTACAAAAAATTCGTGACTTTCTGGTAACACTCAACGAAAGTGAGGCATCAGAAGAAATCACACCCGATCCGTCTGAGGCACCACTATCATCTTTGTTGGCACGATATGTGGAGCAGGAAAATCAGCAAGAGGTCTATTCTTCTCATTCACAACAAGAACAAAGCAAGTTTATTGGTGAACAATTAAAAGATGAAATTTCAGTCTTGCTTAAACCTTTACAAGCAGAATTGACAGGGATGTTGCAAGAAAGAGCTGCTCTTATACAGGAAATTAGGCAGCTAGAACAAAAGCGACTGCAAAACTATTCTTTAACACAGCAGTTAGCAAACCAAGAGCAGATAATTACCGAATTTTTACAGGTGCTAGTTAGTCGGTTAGTGCCAAATTTAATTCCATCTTTGACACGAAACGTGACTAATTCTCCCAGTTTGACTAGAGGTGAATATAACCAAGAAGTTACTAAATCTGCTATTCAACCTATTTTAGAATCAGCGGATGGGGTAGAACGATTAGCTAGTCTGGCGAGGGAGTTAGATCAACGCTTGCTGTCGTTAGATGGAACTGTGAACATTGTTTTTCAGTCTTTAGAGCGTAATATTAACACCTATCATCAGTCCTTATCTCAAGCACTGGCAAGAATGCACAGTCAGGGTATGCAAGGTGAACAGATGATGGCCAATCTTTTGAAGAATTTAACTGAGTATTTACAACAACAATCCCCTGATACTCAATCTTTTATCTTTGGGATAGATACTGGCACAATAGCATCATCACCATTATTAGAACCACAAGTGGTTGCTGATCATGTTGAAGAATTAACTCCAGATATTACTGCTGACTCACAGGAAACTCCTACGGTGGAGGATTTGGATTCAGTGTTGTCAGAACTTACCATGACTGAGACTTTTACCTACCCTAATGAATTACAAGAGAAATTAACTCCAGATATTGCTGCTGATTCACAGGAAACTCCTAAGGTGGAGAATTTAGATTCAGTGTTATCAGAACTTACCCTGACTGAGACTTTTACCTCCGCTGATGAATTACAAGAGAAATTAACTCCAGATATTGCTGCTGACTCACAGGAAACTCCTACGGTGGAGGATTTGGATTCAGTGCTATCAGAACTTACCCTGAATGAATTGCAGCCTGAGAGTGCTGATGAAGTAGACCAGCTTTATGCGAGTTTATTTGGTGGTGAAAATTCTAAGAATACCACAACAGATACCATTACTTTGCCGATTGTGAAGAATGAGGTATCTACTCCAGATCAGACGTTTGAATTAGTATCTCAAATGGCTGAGAGTATTTCTGCACTTTCAATTTCTTCAAATATTCCAGAGGAACAGGAGGATGATCTATTGTCCTTAAATTATGTGCAGTCGGAAAATTCTACTATTTCTGACCAGCGGGATAATCCTCTACCAGAAATTCCTGATATTTTCATAGAAGCAACTACTCAACCATCTGAGTTATGGGGAGAATCACTGTTAGCTGAGGATAGTCAGCCCCAAGCTGAATTTGCTAGCTTGCCTACAGTATCTGTATCTCTGCCAGATAGTATTGATACTATTACAGTTCTGACTGATTTATTGGTTGATGTTGGTGATGAGCAACCAGTTGTAGAAGTTTTATCTCTGGAAGATAGCGTAGAAACTACAACAAATAAAACTGCTATATTAGCGTCACCTGTAGAGAATCAGACTGAGAATTCAGATTTACTTGCAACTACTTATATCGCTGCTTCACCAGATGAAAATTTACTGTCTCTAGAAAATTCAGAAACTGAAGGTGTACTGGAGATTGTTTTGGATGAAGCACAGTTGCAGCAATTGGATCGAGATTTAGCTAATTTTGATTCGCTGTTAAATTCTGAAACATTAAATATAACGAGTTTAGAAGATATCCAGAATTCTTTGCCTGACATCGAGGATCTGATGGATACACGTTTTCTAATGGCAGAATTTACTGGCAGTGAATCGACAGAGAACATCCCAGTAATGAATATGTTGAATTTAGATGTTCCTGGGTCAGAAGCTGAGTTAGATTTGAGCCTGAATAATGCAAAAAACCAGAAAGTCACAGATTCAGAATCAATAAATTCAGAGTCGAAATTTGCTGTGTTTGTTGGTGAAAATTCGAGTGATAATTTTCTGGTAAATGTTATAGACAAGGATTCTGTTTGGTATTTAGGAATTGATTTAGGTACGACTGGTATTTCTGCGGCGTTGTTGAACTATTCAAGATTGGTTGTTTATCCAATTTATTGGTCAGCAGAAAGACAATTAGATGCAACTTCTTTTGAGCAATCATTTCGTTTACCGGCGGAAGTTTATCTACCTACGGCTTCTATACCTCATTTAGAAGTTGAAAGCGCCACAAATATTGAGCAAATACCACCTGCGGTAGTGGCAAAGGATAAGACTTCCACACTAGCACCGAAACAAAATCTTTATTCTGCCAATTTAAAGCCTTATTTACATATAGCTATTCCCTACAAAAGTACCCAGCAGAAATGGGAACCTGTGTTGCAATTAAATGAATTTTCTGCGGGACCTTTAATTTGGGTGGTGCGATCGCTCTCCAAATTGCTGTTAACCCTCAAGTCGGATCAAACCAGTACGACTCCCGCTTTAATTGCTCATGCTGTTGGCATAGATAAACAAACTTTCTCTGAGATTATCAATAATATTGCTGGTGTGGTCTGTACTTGTCCGTCTAGCTGGTCAGAACAATATCGGTTTAATGTGCGGGAAGCTATACTCACTAGTAAACTTGTCTCCCATCCGCAACAAATATTTTTTGTGGAGGAAGCGATCGCTACTCTACTCCCAGAACTTGATGCTGTTAATTCAACATCAGTCAAGTTCCATGACAATCAAGGTTTACGTCTGCTCAAAACTAGTGAAAATCCGCTTTTGGGTAATACCCTGACATTGAATATTGGGGCAACATCCACAGAAATGGCGCTGGTTGATTTACCGTCGGATTTGAGTCAATTAACATATAGAGATTTCATGTTGCATGGTTTTACGTATGCTGGTAAAGCAATGGAGCAGGATATTATTTGTCAGTTACTACTACCACCAAAATCTCATAAACCCCGTGGTGCATCAGCATCTGACAGTAACACTTCTACTAGTAACCCCTGGCATTGGCAACCCTCAATTCCTGGTGTAGAGAAGATGCAATGGTCTAGTTTGAGTTTGGATGGGTTAGAATTACCGCGAGTTGCTGAACCAGATATTCCTGCTCGCATTCGCTTCCAACAAAGATTAGAAAGTTCTTTATTAGGACAAGCTTTATTAGATGCTGCTCTAGCTCTGAAGCTGATTTTGCAACACCAAGAATCTTTTACTTGGGAATTAGCTGATCAACGTTGGGTATTGCAGAGAAGAGATTTAGAAAGCCAGGTATTTGTGCCTTATATCCGTCGTCTCAACCGCGAACTAAATAAATTATTAGTGGCTCGTGGTATTCCCACAGAAGCTATTAATCAAGCAATTCTTTCTGGTGGAGTTGCTGCTATCAGTACAGTTAACCGTTGGTTACGCCAAAAATTACCCAACGCCAAAATTATTCAAGATTTATATATGGGGGAAAATGGCGCTCCTAATTGTAGCCGAGTAGCTTATGGTTTGGCTATGTTACCTCTGCATCCCCAAGTTTTAGAAATTCCCAGACAACAGTATACAGATTATTTCTTGTTTACTGAATTGCTCAAAGTTATACCAGAACGTTCCTTATCCTTTGGTGAAGTTCTGCAATTGTTTGAAAATCGGGGCATCAATACTTCCCAATGTCAACAGCGACTACTGGCTTTCTTGGAAGGGGAACTACCGGCAGGTTTGATACCTTCTGTGCTTTCGGAAATATTATCCGATCCAGAAGATAATCAAACACCTTTAAACGCTATGTGGTTAACAAAAAACTCCCAGGAAAATCCAGATTATCATGCAATCATATCCGCACCACTCTTTGAAAAACAAGGTAATCTCTCCTATCGTCCCAATTCTCAGCAACTAATATTGTTGCGTCGCTATTTGGATGCAGTCAAAGCCAGTTCTCTGCAATCACTGGAAGAACCTTATGTAGTTAATTTTGCTTTGGCAATCAACCCACTTCATTGATACTTTAAAAAACATCTACCCTACGGAAGATATCTACGGAAGATATCTACGAATGTTTCTGATAATTGACGCAGAACTTAGCTAAGATTTCACAAAAAATGCCCACTTTTGAGTAGAAATACTGTTAGCTCAGGAGTGGGCAGTTATATGTATAATATCTATATTTTAACTAGTACCGCCTTGAATTCAAAATGCTTCTTTCAGAAGAGCTACGCTAACAAAATAGTGCTTCCAGCAGGCTGCGCCAACAAAATTCAAAATGAATAAGGCGTGAGGTTTTCAGAGATTTGGAATGGTTGGTTGATTTACGCCGTGTTGTACTAGTTTGCAAAAAAAACATCCAAGATTTAAAATAACCTTCCTGAATTCAAAGATTGTATGAATTTTCACTATTTTGCTTTGTAACGTATGAAAATTTACAAATAATATTATTAATTTCAATACAGTTCACATCTAATAGACCTCTTGGAAAATTTTTTCTGTGGTATGATAGGGATTTTGAGATTTTATGTATTTTTGGTATTCTTTGCGATCACTAATTCAAACATAACCGTGTAACTCTAACTTTTGGCTAAAACAAAGAAAATCGCCTATTTTACCATAAAATTAATTCTGTAAGAGGTCTAATCGAAATCTAGTTCGCAAAAATTACGGTGTAAAAAATCAGTATTGATTATGTCACTTTCTTTCTACCATCAGAACTAGAACAAAAAACTATAGCATGCCTGGCTTGGGTTTTATGAATCACTAGATTCTGGTTGACCTATCACTAAAGTCCTCACACCCATCAACGACCAGTATTGTAAAAAGATTAATTGATATACTCGGAGCCATAGTAGGTTTAATAATTACATCGCTGGTAGTAGTTCCTGTGGCACTTGCTACTTTACTTTGAGATCCAGTCCCTATATTTTATTCTCAACTTCGCTATGGTCTAAACAGAGGCACCTTTCGGATTTGGAAATTCCGTTTTATGGTCGTTGATGCAGATCAAATCAAATCTCTAGCAAAAACCAAGCCAAAGGTAACATTTTTAAATGTACAGATGATCCATTTATTACACCGTTGGGCAAATTCTTGCGTTGCTCCAGTTTAGATGAATTACCCCAATTTTGGAACGTCTTAAAGGGAGAAATGAGTTTTTAAAGGGAGAAATGAGTTTAGTTGGTACTCGTCCCCCCACACCTGATGAAGTCATCAATTATGCACCACACCATTGGGAAAGGTTGGGAGTTAAACCCGGTATAACTGGAGAATGGCAAACTCATGGACGTTCAACCATCACAGAATTTGAAACTATTGTCCGTATGGATTTAGACCATCAGCGTAAATGGTCGATTATTTATGATTTGATGTTAATAGTTAAAACTATTTGGGTACTCTTAGACAAAAAAGGAGCTTATTAATAGGTGATTGATTACAGGGCGTAGGAAAATAAGAACAACTGATAACTGATTATCCTTTGATACTGCTACCCGTATCAGTGGGTACAATAAATCTTTGTAAAAATATAAATAATAGCAATACTGGTGCAATAGAAATTATAGAGCCAGCTGCTACCAATCGCCAATCTAGAGAAAACGTACCTGCTAATTTAGAAACTCCCAAGGGTAAAGTATATAAACTCTCATCTTGGATGACAATTAAAGGCCATAAAAAGTCACTCCAAGCACCAATAAATACAAAAATAGCCAGAGTTATGAGTGCTGGACGAATAGCTGGCAACATTACAAACCACCATAATCCTAGCTCAGAACTACCATCCATGCGAGCTGCTTCTTCAATTTCTTTAGGCACGCCCATAAAAGCTTGTCTTAATAAAAAAATACCAAAAGCAGAAGCTAAACTGGGAAAAATCATCCCTAAATAACTATTTGTCAACCTTAATTGAACTGTCAAAATATATAAGGGAATCATCACGATTTGGAAGGGAATCATAATTGTGGAAATAATAGCAATAAAAATTCCATTTCGTCCCACAAATGATAATCTCGCTAAAGGATAAGCAGCTAAAGCACAAAACAGTAAATTCAATATTACAGTTAATAAAGCTACTATGATACTGTTATATAAATATTGCCCAAAGGGTAAAGATTCCCAAACACGAGTGAAGTTATCTAAAGTCGGTTGACTAGGCCATAACTGAGGTGGTGACTGTAGAATATTTTCGGTTGGGGATTTTAAGGCTGTACTAATTAGCCATAGTAGGGGAAAAAGCGCCAGGAGTGCGAGGGCACTCAATAAACCGTATGTGATCGAGATTTGCAGTTGTGATTTTTTGATATTCATATTTTTGTTTCACGCAAAGACGCAAGGTCAGAAGTATATTAATTCAGTGTGTGGTCTAAATACATGAAAAATACTGTAAAAGCTGTGCTTTTTCTGGTAATATGTCTGACGGTAGTAACCGTGAGTTCCTTGGTTAAAACTACTATGATATCACCACTTCAACACTTCAACTGCTGACAGACCCATTTTTGCAACTACCAACAGCAAATTGAGTGCTAGTAGTTTGGTTTACGGAGTTTCCTGCTGATAAACATTTGGTATTTTAGGGTGAGAAACTTGATCAAAGTTCAATTGCAAAAACTACTAAACTCAGCCTCACTAGAAAAAACCAACTATCAAGAGTGGCAAATCAAATTGAAAATGGGCAAATTTATCAACAACCTGTAAAACGAGAAATTTGGCGACATGAAGCCGAACTTACAGGTTTAACTCCGAATCTACGAATTCCCTATCAAGTCACCAGTATTAGAGAAGATGCCGAAAAAGTTAGCAGCGAAGTTTTTACCCTTGCACCTTCCCCAAAATCTGGTACACTTTTAAAAATTCTCCTCACTTCCGAACTTCCGATCATCAATTAAAACCGATGACAGCCGCGAATCTGCAAAAAGTGGTGGAAACTGTAGAGAGAGTTGATGGGGTATGATTTGCAGGAGATTTAGTTAAGATTCCGGACTGTGCTTCAGAATGGTTTGATGATAATCGAGGAAATGCTTTATTTCCAGGTTTGCAAGCTCGCGCTAATTATAAAATGGAATATAACGGTGTGAAATCCACCTACACAGGTGGAAAAATTATTCAAAATGCGCCCATGTTTACTTACATTGGTAATCACGAAGTCATGGGAAGATTTGCCAGGACAGAAAGTTTAAATGATGAATTTAATGATACTATTCCCTGTTAAGTTCCCGAGAAATTGTATGGAGAAGGATCCCTAAAAGATAATTCTTTTAATACTGTCACTTACTAAGAAATTTTGAATTTACCTGAAACTAAAGCAGGTGGAAAGACATATGATGCAGTTAGCTTTGGTGATGTCCGCTTGGTGGTTTTGTATATTACGAATATGTGGCGACATCCAAAATTAGATTTGAACATTAAAGGTAGATATATAGAACCAGAAAAAGATTTGCAGAATCCTGAGAATTGGGGGTATGGACAGTTAATTTATGAACCAATTTTTAAAGGAAGTCAACAATAGACCTCTTACAGAATTAATTTTATTTGATAAAGGCGGTTTGTCTTTGTTTTAGCCAAAAGTTAGAGTTACACGGTTATGTTTGAATTAGCGAGGGCAAAGAACACCAAAAATACACAAAATCTAAAACTCTTTATCATACCACAGAAACAATTTTGCAAGAGGTCTAATATAATTGGCTTCAGCAAGAATTAAACAGTCCTGAATTTCAACAGGCAAAATGTAAAGTTTTGATGTTTCATCATCTACCCTACACTTTGGGCGATAATATTGTTCCAGCTTACACTAATCCTGTGACTATGTTGAAAGAAACCAAGAAGGAAATATCAAAGCTGTTCGTTATGAATATCCAAAAAATGCAGATTACATTATTCGTGATGTAATTCCTTTATTAGAAGCAGCTAAAGTGCAGTTAGTATTTTATGGAAATTCCCATTTATGGAATCGCTTTGTTAGTGACAGTGGAATGAACTTTCTAGAAACTTCTAATGTTGGTAATTCATATGGTACTACTTGGGGTGAAGAAAGGCGAGACGTACCAACAAAACATCAAGAAGATGATACTACAATTGGTTATACTAACTGTTTAAAACCAGTCATACCAACTATTTCTCCATTTTTACGAAAAGACGGCAAACCGCTACCTTATATTGCCAGTAATGAGATTACAGTTTTTAGCATTTTCAATACAGGAACAGGTACTATTAGCAGTTATCGCTTTGATACTAGGAATCCTAATTCTGAAGTGGTTAAGTTTGATGAATTTAAGATTAATTAGTAATTCGTAATTGGGGTTTTTAAATTTTTAATTCTCTAAAATTTTCTGCGCCCTTTTAATATTTTTGCTTACAGAATCGGCTGAGGTTTGCAAGGCTGCTTTTTCTTCATCATTGAGAGTCAATTCCAAAATACTCTCAACTCCAGTACATCCCAAACGACAAGGAACACCAATAACCACATCATTTAAACCATATTCGCCTTGTAAATAAGCTGCAACTGGCAATAATCGCGACTGATTTAATATAATTGATTCTACCATCAGGGATGTGGCAGATGCAGGGGCAAAAAACGCGCCTCCTGTGTGCATTAATTCTACGATTTCTGCGCCACTGTTGCCCGTTCTTGCTACTAAATTTTCAATTGTGGCTACATCTAATAATTCTGTAATGGGAATACCGTTGACAGTTGCATAACGGGCTAAAGGTACCATTAAATCACCGTGGCTACCCAAAACCATTGCTTTGACATCCCCAGATAAAACCCCCAATTCTAAAGCGATGAAAGTTTCAAATCTGGCTGAGTCTAAAACTCCAGCCATTCCCATGACTTGATTTCTAGGTAAGTTTGTGGCTTGCCAAGTTAAATAAGTCATCACATCTAAAGGATTTGTGACGACTATAAAAATAGCATGCGGAGAATGTGCGATTGCATTTTTTGCCGCTTCAACCACAATTTTGGCATTCATTCCCAACAAATCATCCCGACTTATTCCGGGTTTACGGGGAAAACCAGCGGTAATTACCACAATTGTTGAATTAGCTGTATCAGCATAATTATTAGTACCGCTAATTTGCCGATTATGTAACTCCAGTCCCCGCGCTTCCAGCAAATCTAAAGCTAAACCTTGAGGCATTCCTTCCACAATATCCAACAACACCACATCGGCCAAATTTTTCTCCGCAATGCGTTGGGCTAAAGTGCTACCAACTTTACCCGCACCCACAACAGTCACACGGGGAGATTTACAAAAAACTGGGGAAGAAAACATAATCAGTTATCAGTTATCAGTTATCAGTAGTCGGGTAGATAATCCCTACCACAAGCATAACTATGGAAAGCCTATTTTAACTCTTCTAATTGTTCTAGCTTTAACCAAATATTTGGCGTTGGTACTTTTCCAAACTTCACTAAAGCATAATCACCTTTGATATCTACTAGTTCCCCTTCGCTATCAAATAAATAGGAAGGAAAGCGAGAATCACTAGCTTGGGCTTCTAAGCTATTCTCCAACTTTTCGCGCACAGCCCGAACCATATTTCCTTTTTTAACTGCCATGAGTCCTCCTTAGAATTTATAATTGCTTGTATTTAATATGATATCTCGCACCAAGACGTAAAAGCGCAATTTGTTTCCTGAAAAAATATAATTGCCTACCATCAGGTCAGCAGTCTTGGATAAAATCCTGATATTTATTTATGAATACTTATTCCTTAGTAAAATTTATGATGACAGATCTACAACGAGGTGTCAAGCCCCAATACTCTGTTTTTGCGCTGAATCAGAGAAGTCAAAAAAATGATAAGCATTAAGTCGTCAACTATTGATTGATTGATGCTCAAATTCTGTTGGAGGTTACTGATTTATCGCTCTTATCATCAATTATCGTGCAAATCTAGCTAAGAACTCCTCACGAGATAATTGTAAAAGCAACGGAGTAAATTCTTCTCTGGTCATAGCAGTCAGAAAGTCAATAATTGTTACTAATTCTGAATCAACTTCCCCAAAAAGCACTTGCATGATACTTTCAATCATAGCGCGTCGTTCTCTTTCTATACCTTACTTGTCATCCTTCTTGAAGTCCTTGTCTTTTCAGTTCTTCTAATTGTTGTTGATACATTTCCTATGATTTCATAATCAACTCCTGATCATCTTTATCAATATCTTGTTCTTGACGTTGACGAGCTGATAAAACAGCAATTAGGTGATGTACTAATTGTATCATATGGGAAAGAAATGGACTATTTCTAGGTAGTGCTTCTAATTCTTCAACCGCTTGTCGTTGAACTTTCCCCTTACCTAATATCCTAAGAAACAGCGTTTCTGGTGTCTTGGGAAGTTAATGAATAGCAATAATTATGGTTTTTAATCCCTCATCCTAAGAAATAAATATCTTTAGACCAGTTTTCTTCATCGACAGTAGTATTAAAACTCGCTAGGAGTTCTACTGATGCAGTAGGAGAAACAATCCACAGACGTGGTAACTCTACTTCATTTATTCGGGTATTGTTGCGATGACATTGACGTTCTATTTGTACATGGAGGTCAAATAATTTACCCATACAACTGCGAATTCCACTTTTGGTGACAGCATTACGGAATGGTTCAAATATAGCAGAATTCGTTGCCATTCTTCCAATTATTCCTAGTATTTCTAGACTTTCTGTAGGTTGGGGTGAAGGAATAAATAAAACGTCAATTTGTCTTACTTCTGCTGTGATATCTTTGCTGGTTTCTACTTGACCATAGGGTGTTAATAGTTTCAGTTAGATGTTGTTTGGCAAATTTATCATGTATAAAGCGATTCATTGAAATTGATTTAAAGACAGAAATATAAATTTAACACTCTTTGGGTATTTCCAGAACCATTGTATAGAAGTTATATACAAGACCTTTAAATGTTTATCGGCAATTCTTGATTAACGATTGTGATTGGGAAGAACTCCTTCCTTTGACACTGAGAACAAAAATGACTAGAACGCCCGCCTAACTTAATACGCTTAATGACATTACCACAAACTTTACAAGGCTCACCAGTGCGATTGTAAACCCAAGCTTCACGACCATACTTACCATTTACACCTTTAACATTGAGGAAATTACTAAAAGTTGTCCCACCTGCGACAATACTTGCAGATAGAACTTCAATTATCGCTGTTCTTAAAGCTTCGACTTGTTTTTTCTGTAAATCTGTACAGAGAGTAGTTGGTAAAATACCACTTTTAAACAAAGCTTCATCAGCATAAATATTACCCAATCCCGCTACTATCGACTGATCTAACAGTGCAGTTTTAATGGGACGACGACCTTTTTGCAGTTTATTTGCTAAATACTCAACGGTGAACTCTGGTGAAAATGGGTCTAATGCCAGTTGTGCTAAACCTCTAATAATACTTTCTACAGGGACACCAGGGGGAACATACCACATTTGCCCAAACGTGCGCTGGTCAACAAAGCGTAGTTCTTGTTTTTCCCCAAAAAATAATCTGACTCGTGTGTGTTTGTGTAAGGGTTCATTTTGGTTTAACCATAACAGTTGACCGGTCATTCGCAGATGAACACCCAACCAGGTTGAAGAGGGTGTGAGTTCAGCTAAAAGATATTTACCACGACGATGCCAGGATTTAATGCTGCTTCCTTTCAGGTTATCTATAAATTTGCTAACAGAAAAAGGGTAGGCGACAGTGCGTTGTAGCAGGACATCTCCCCCCGTAATTCCTTCGTTTAGGGTTAGTTGATTTAAACCCCGTCGGACTGTTTCAACTTCAGGCAGTTCAGGCATTTAAGCGGATTAAGCAAGCAATGTGATATATTAAGGGATTGTGAAGTCAGAGATAAGGAACGTTGAATATTTCTGCCTTGAGGCTTTATACTTCACAGTTACTTATATCATGGCATGAAACAATCCCCTAGTAGGTTCATTGCTTACTTTTTAGCAGCAGCTTTTTTGGGTGCTTCGATTTCTATTAATTCATCTACGGCGAAGTTGTTAGTGTTGATGCCAGAGTAGTTAACATTGGCGAAGCGGACAATTACAGAGTATTTAATGCCGCTTTGGTCTACAGATGCCACGGTTCCTACATCTTGATACCAGTAGGATTCGGGGCGGAGGACACGCACTTTAGAACCACGTTGAACCATGATGATCTTCCCTTTGAATTAATTGCAAATAAATTAGGGCTCATTCTTTTCAGTCTAGAACTTTTTTGCTACTGGTCAACAGCTTGAATAAAATCTTCACGGTTTTCAAAGCTATTCGCATCCTTTTGCGGGGCTTGGAAAACTTAGTGTAAATCTGTGGGTGCCCTGTCGTTACTCCAAGCCCACCAAGGACAATGACAATGGTAGAATTCTTGCCACTTACGACGATGGTTTACTGTTGTAACAGGCGATCGCCCATTTAACCAAACTGCTACCGCTTCTCGACTACTGAAGTGACACTTGGGACAGCAAAACTGATATGCGTGAATAGCTTGATTTGTCGATTCTGGAGGTGTGGGAACAAAAGCATCCATGTAAATGTTCTAAATGAAGTCTTAGTAGTAAATTACTATACATATATTATGGCTAAGAATGAAGACGATGGAGCCAAATAGTGAAATTCGCCGATTGTTAGATATAATACCTGCTTATGGGCGCACGATGACTAAAATCGTTAGTAAACCAGAGCAAAAAAAAGGTGATAGATGCTCCCTTTCCTTTACCTTGGAGTCAGGAACGACAGATATATATTAATTTTGATTTGTGGAGACGCTTAACTAAGCCACAACGAGATTTACTGCTGCTGTATCAGGTTAGTTGCTTGACAGGGGTGAAGTGGTTAGAACCAGATATTTATCAAGGACTGGTTTGAGTAGGGTTGTTAGGTGGTGTGGTGGAAGTTGCCCAATCTGATATGGTAGGTGTAATTATCCCTGGAGGATTAAGTGTTTTAGCTAGTGTGCGGATATGGCGGATGAATCAGTCACAGAAATCAGAATTAAACGCCGATAAAACAGCCATTAGCATTGCCCAAAGACGTAATTATTCAGAAACAGAAGCCGCACAGCATTTGTTAACCGCCATCGAGACAGTAGCAAGGATAGAAAGGCTTTCTGGTTTAGATTTTGGTGAATTAATTCGGTATCAAAATTTGATAGCGATCGCGATCGCAGGTTTTTCTCCCGTAGGAATACCAGGAAATAAAATTGGTGATAGGTAATTGGTAATTCAATTTTACATTTTGAATTTTGAATGTAGCGCGTCACATAGATTGATTAATCAAATTATCTGTCGCGTTTATAAAATTATGTGACGCAACTTAACCACAAATCATAACCGAAGTCCAACCGTAAATTTTCAGCCTTGCATATCTGTGCTTAAACAGCTAATCCATGATCAGTATTTATAGAACCCAAATGGGTTCTATGAAGTAACTAATCTTCAGAGCATAAGTCTGACAAAACAGATATAAATTTTAGTCGTTGCATTTTCCAAAGTTCCTTCAAAATTTTTAACCAAGCTTTTACAGCGTTCCATCCAAGCATTACTTCTTTCAATACCATCTATTCCTTCATTCGTAGCTACTAAGAAAAGTGGATTAAATAAGGTGTAAGAGTGCCAATAATCAATAATATCTATACACTAGAAGGGTAAATGGAGAACTGGTAGATGATGGGCCCTGACCCTGGTGAAATTGAACTTCAAATGCAACGATACTATAAGTCTTTGTCACAGAAGGATAGCCGTATATCGTAAGCATTACTTCTTTCAATACCATCTATTCCTTCATTCGTAGCTACTAAGGAAAGTGGATTAAATAAGGTGTAAGAGTGCCAATAATCAATAATATCTATACACTAGAAGGGTAAATGGAGAACTGGTAGATGATGAGCCCTGACCCTGGTGAAATTGAAGTTAAAATGCAACAATACTATAAGTCTTTGTCACAGAAGGATAGCCGTATATAGGCGGCGACTGAAGCGGTAAAAGTAGGGTACAGCGGGCAGGCATAGATCCGCAGTTCTTGTTGTTTTTTATAGGGTAAATGCCCGTAGTTATTGATCCATACCCAAAAAAGCTTGTACTCTGATTCCTATATCTTGTCCCAGTATATCTTGTCCCAGTACTATCTCTGGTGACGAGTCTGCCGTTTGTGTTTCCCCA
>ERZ1034419.17-NODE-17-length-43143-cov-45.185991_pt1 | contig 43143 bp, 46 predicted proteins | sample MGYA00520531_ERZ1034419 | MGnify/ENA primary metagenome ERZ1034419 (study PRJEB33736, sample SAMEA104288485) | Azolla nilotica | place: Sudan | collected 1982 | study: EMG produced TPA metagenomics assembly of the PRJEB19522 data set (Is there foul play in the leaf... | reverse complement strand
ATATATTCGTGACCCCATTTGTAAGGTTGGGAATATTCCCTGTTTGGCGACTATTCTTTACGAAAAATCTGTGCTCAATCCTTTTGGTTGCTCACGGATGCCTGAATAAATTCTTCCCCGAAGTATTCAGGGGACACCTTTTTTTGTTGTATCAGCACTATCTTCTATTTTATTTATAGCCTCATAAGCTTCTTGTATTTTACCGTCTTCTTTCAATATATGTATCATTAATCGATTTGAGGAAAATTTAGGTATTTCTCGATTGTTAAACAATATTTTCTCTTGACTTCGTTCAATTGGGACAATATTTTGTGAAGTTGATTACTTATAAAGTAATGACGATTTTTCTTTTTCCTCAAAAATTAGTTCCTCTGTTTCAAGAGTCTCACAACTGCCTTCCCAAATAAATTCATTACCATTTACAGTAGAAAATTCTATTTTCCATTCCAAACCATTTATACCTTTTCCATTTGCAATACGTTTTAAATCCAGAATCGCATTGCAATACGTTTTAAATCCAGAATCGCATGCAGGATTGCTATTTTACCAGCAGAAGCACCTACCAAAAGAGTTAAATTTGATGCAAAATCAACTTCATCAAAATCCCGACTAAAAAATGATTCTTGAGTCTAAGTAAAATGATTTTTATAATTTTATTTAAATTTTATTAATAAAAGGAATTATATTGTCATTTGCAACTATAATTGCTAGGCTATTTAACAACAATAATTTTCAAGCTTTTGGTACTATGATCATTACTTTAATAGTCGCTTGGATAATATTTGTCATACTTTGGAAATTAGTAAAAACCACTGTCAGAACTGCTATTACTTTTGCAGCGATAGTGGTTTTATTATATTTTGGTTTTGGGATTACACCTCAGGATATTTTGCATAAAATCTCTGAGATTACTCAAAACTTTTCGCAAACACCTGTGCGTAATTAATCCTGCTTCACGAAAATAAGTTTTTAACGATTGATTTTTAATGGATTACTTATATGATGTGGAAGTTTTAGCGAGTGCATCTTTAACCGCAGGAGGTAATTGACGCATAATTTTACCTCTTTCCCTGTCTAATGCTACTAGTGTTACCTGAGCAGTAACATATAATTCTTGTTGATCAGTGGAAACAATTTTATAATCCCAGTTAATATGGACACCAGTTACTTCCAGCATTCGGGTTTTGATCAGCGCTATAATTCCTAATTTAAGTGACCGATGATAACGTACTGATAACTCTACAACTGGTAAGTCACAACCTAAAGCTACTAAATCAGCAAATTCAATGCCTATAGAGCGCAAATATTCTACCCGCGCTTCTTCCAACCAAGTTAAATAAGTACCGTGCCAAGCTATTCCTGCATAATCTGTATGATGAGGTTGCACTCTCATAGGATATTCAAACCAATTGTCAAATTCAGCCGTCGTCACTTTATCAATGGCGCTGGTTAGTGGTAGTTTTGGTTGGTCTACTTTTGCTTGAGTCATATTATATCTTCTGAGTACAGGTGTTAATTCTTGCTCATCAGATTTTAACAGACGCTGAAAAATACTTGATAAAATAAAATAGTATAAATACTTTCTATTTCCGGTAATGGTGAATAGGTAATAGATCTATTACCTATTCACCATTACCGATAAAGCCATATTTACCATCGGGCAACACAACACTTACACAAATCGCTCTTGGGCAATTTAACACTTTTTAATAAGGGTTTTATGACCTGTAGAACTTTGTATAGATTGCTTGACAAGATTAGCGAGTTCTTGTAATTGGTGGATCGCTTCTGCACCTTCTAATTTCATTAATTCGCGCTCATCTCGCATTTCAGTCCAGGTAATTCCGTAATCTGATACCAAAAAGCGAATTAGATGGTTGTCTCCTAAGCTTACCATAAATGAAGCACTATTCATTTGGTCGCCACAGGTATAACAAGAAGCTGGGTAGCCGTTACGCTCTAATACTATTGCCAAGGCTTGTAGGTTCATTACCAAGTCTTGGACAAATTGTCTATGTTGATGTGCCAGTCTCAGAAACACTTTTTCCCTCCAGACACCACAGTCATTTGAGTCTCTTTTATGTTTTCTTTAGATTTTTCTATCCTTTGGTATTGTAAACTATTCATTACAATTTCCAGGGTAAGGTTTAGTCTGTGATTGGCTACCTTGCTTAGGGTAGTGGATAACAATTGTGGTTGTCGTATCAAACTATTCAATTTGCAAGATATAAATCTCAGATAAAACGACTAAAGTTAACATTGTCTTTAGATGTTTAGCTCGATTTGGCTACTTGCTTAGATTAGAGCAGTCAGCTTTCAGCGTAACTTAAATTTGATGCTAGTCAACTAGGAAAATTTTCCATATTACACTTTTATAGGCAGTATTTAAGCCAATTTGCACTATTTATTTACTCTAGCGTAACTTTTTGTCTTGTTCTTGCTAAGTCTATTCTACTGAATTTATTCTTGATCGTAAAAGTAGATTGAAAGCAATAAAGGTATATTTCATCCTATTTGTGATTTAAGTAAGTGTTTAAATTGCATTGTAAATAGGCTACCTAGAGCTTAATACTGAAAATGGAATTCAATATTTATGTATTGAATAAGCTAATTCTACTGAATTAGAATTCGATACAAGACCAAACCTAGATACTTCATATTGAAGATATCTAAACTGAGGATAGCTTTGTAGCCATTTAGGCAAATGTTTTGTTTCGAGATATTCAATAGTACAGGCTGGAAAGATAGGGAAATGGGGAGATGGGAAAAAATTATTACCTCCATACACCCCTATCCTAGACCTTTGTTCAATCAACTACTTGCCACCAACCAAAAGCTGGACCGATAAAACGAATTGTCACCCACACGGCAACCATCAGGCCAATACCGATCCAAGCTCCGCGAGTTGTTAAACTCACAAACAGTTCAGCTTGAGATTTTGTGATGGGAACCAAAGGTAAGATACGAGTGTCTTCACCGTATTGTTTTCCCAGTGTGCTTTTACGACGTTTTGCTTCACCCATAATCAGTAATTGAAATTTCGGTTCAGGTTCTTAAATATATGTTCGCAGGAATCACGGATATTGTGGAGACGATGAAGAAGGTAAGGGGGTAGCACAGATGGGGACGAGAGGAGTTAATTAATAATTACGTATCCCTAGCGGAACTAGAGGGACTATTACGAATTACGAATTACCTATTCCCTATTTGAATTTTCTTCATTGGGTGGACAAAACAAGCTGGGATCAAGATAGTTCAAGCGTGCTAGAGGGCTAAGGGCAGTGAGAATTTGAACGCCGTAGCTGCGATTTACGACGCGACTATCGAGTAAAGCCACAATACCTTGATTTTCGCGGACTGGTGCGATCGCTCTTTGCAATTCATTCAATGCAGTGGGTAATAAGTATAACCTGAACCAATCTTGGTGCGATCGCTTGTAATGAGCTACTCTACCAGCGACCAAAGGATTTTCCAAAGATGGCAAAGGTAAAGTTGCAATAATTAACAATCGGGGAGCGGCTAAAACAGTTTGATGCGATCGCCAATATTCCCAACCAGTAACCAAAATACCATTTTCATCCAAACAAGTTTTTTCCACCTGCACCCGTGAACCAAACTCCGAAGCCAAAATTGCGGCTACTCTGGATTTGAGAGGTACATCTCCCACTAACACCACAGTCATTCCTGGCGCTGTCGCACTTAAACAAACCAATGTGCGGACTTGGTGAATAAATGCTCCTTGAAATTCTGGTGTATTCGGTAGAGGTAACTTATAGGGTGCATAAAGTTGAATTGCTTCCCCTTGACTATCAGTAGAAAACTTTAAGCAAGTTACATCCTGAAACCCCAAACGTTGACGGAACAGAGGAGCTTCCGTTTCTGGTTCTAAGGCGCTCCCAATTAATACTACAGGTTGCCGCTGCCAAATTGGTGTGAGTGGTTTAGCTAATTCCAGTGGGGCGTAATGTAAAGAAAATAAGCCTTGACGACGGGCAATAGTAGCCCAGAAAAGGGGAGGAGAGGCAGAAGAAGAAGGATTTTCAACCACGCTTTGGAATTGTTGCCTTAAGTGTTTCCAAACATCTGGGAAGCTATCTGAGTCTAAAGCTAAAAACAAATTTTGTAAGATTTCTGTTTCTGGTTGGGATAGTAGATAACAGTGGTATGGATTTTCAGGATGTTGGAATAATTCATGTGTCAGTTGTACCCTAGCTTCACGAATTACATCAGCTTCGTAGGGACAAGCAAGCATCAGTTGATCCCAATCATGGGATTGAATCTCTTGTGTTAGCTGATGACGCACCCAATCTTCCAAATCATCAACTCCATCAATAATTGTGGGAATATTTGGCGGAAAACTATCATTATCAGCCAACTGACCTTTTAGCCAAGCTTCTGGAGATGTCAACAACAACCCTTGGAAATCAGTACCAGGCCAAACTTCACCTGTTCTGATCGGTTTGTTAGCTTGTAACCATTGCTGCAGACGGGGAATTTCTATTTTCAGCAACCGCTGCTGCACAACTTCCGAGGCCACAATAATTACAGGGCCATGCCACATCAAGGAGGATGCGATAAAACTTGTGCGATATCGCCCTTGATAGCCACAAACAGCACCTACTTGAATTAAGGCACTACGTCCCAAGCGCAAAGCGCGTGCTACCAACCGTGCCATCGTTAAGTGATGGGGCCAGGAAGGAAAACCCGCCTGCGATCGCAGGAAGTTATGTAGTGATAAATGAACTTCTGCCTCAATCACACGCTTTTCATCCCATAACAAGTCACTTTTTCCGAACTGCCCCATTTCTATTATGTTGTCATTAGTCATTGATGATTGGTAATGGGTAATTGGTAAACTTCCTCCTGTCTTACCAGTCACCAGTCCCCAATCCCCAGTCCCCAACCACCATTTACCAACTTCCCGAAATTATGCCAACCTATACAGGAATTTCCAGCGAAGCCTTTAGGCATCCACTAGATCGTCAAGCCGAGCAAGCCTTACGAAGTTTATCGGGATTTGATTTAATCGCTCGTAAATTCGTGGAATTTGTCTATGAACGCCCTCAATTAGTCTATTTAATGGGCAACACCATCCAAGTAGGGCCGCGTCAATATTCCACTATTTACCAGATATTTCGGGAATGTGTGCGAGATTTAGATATTTACCCTGAACCAACACTATTTATATCACACAACCCTCAAGCCAATAGCTATGCATTGGGGCAACAGAATCCTTACATAGTCGTAAACACAGGGATACTTGACTTACTCAATGAAGCCGAAATCCGGGCAGTGCTTGCCCATGAACTGGGGCATATTAAATGTGGTCATACTATTTTAATTCAAATGGCGATGTGGGCAATGAGTGCCGCTTCCATCATTGGTGAATTAACCTTCGGTTTAGGTAATTTCGTCAGTCAAGCTTTGATTTATGCCTTTTTTGAATGGCGACGTAAGGCCGAATTATCCGCAGATCGGGCAGCATTGTTAGTCATGGACGACCTAAACCCAGTTATGTCATCCATGATGAAAATCTCTGGCGGTAGTAACAAATATGCCAACGAATGTAGTTTACAAGAATTTATTCAACAGTCAGAAAAATATCAAGCGCTGGATGATGATGGACTCAATCAAGTATATAAATTTCTCATGTACAATGGCGCTCAGGGAATGATGCTTACCCATCCATTCCCTGTAGAACGCTTGCATTATTTACGCTCTTGGGCAGTATCAGAAGAATATCAGGAAATTCGCCAAGGAAACTATCAGCAAACACCCACTACCGGAGCAGTCAATGTCAAAGTTGAAACACCGGAAGATGAAGCGGAAAAATTACGTAAACAAGTTGAAGAATTGCAAAGAGAAATTAACAGAATGAAAAACTCAGATTAGGAAATAAATGATAAGTGACAGGTGACAGTAAGAGGGGAATAGGAAACAGGCAGATAGCCACGATGATTTAGGAAACAGGCAGATAGCCACGATGATTACAGAAGGATGTTTACTCAATTCCCCTAATCCCTAATTCCCAGTCCCAAATCAGCTTTCCGGTTCGCAGTCAGGAACACCTTCCCTAAATACTCGACTAGCAAGAATATCTACGGCTTCGATAGTAATTAAATCTTGCCTATTTAATTTCTTGCCACTATTCAATAAACGATTAGCTTGACGTAAACGCGCTCTATCTATAGCATTACGGACACTACGAGCATTAGCAAAATGCGGCATAGTCTTCCGTCGAATTAAATACTCTCGGAAGGCTTGTTCCGCATCAGGGCTAAAACAATAGTTTTGAGTTTTGACTATAGATTGAGCAATAATCAACAAATTATCAACACTATAATCATTAAATTCAATATGAATTCCAATACGAGAATTCATACCAGGATTACTGTGGAAAAAATGCTCCATTTGGGTTTTATAACCAGCAAGGATAACAACCAAATCATCACGCTGATTTTCCATCACCTGCATGAGAATTTCAATTGCTTCCAAACCAAAATCTCCTGGATGATCTGGCCGGTATAAAGTATAAGCTTCATCAACTAATAAAACACCCCCCATTGCATTATTTAAAACTTCCCTAGTTTTCGGTGCAGTTTGTCCAATACCTTGCCCAACTAAATCATCTCGCGTCACCAACATGACATTCTCTTTGCGGATATATTCGAGACGATAGAGAATTTCAGCCATTCTCATAGCTACAGTAGTTTTACCCATACCTGGGTTGCCTAAAAAAGTCATGTGCAAACTAGGCGCACCAGCAGTTAAACCGAGACTTTTACGAATCCGGTCAACCAGCAACAAAGCAGCCATTTCCTTAATCTTGTTCTTGACAGACTTTAAGCCAACTAACTCCTGGTCTAACTTATCAAGAATGTCTTGGATATGAGATTCCCGGAAAGCTTCCTCTAAGTCAATTTCGCTATCTTGGGTAAGGGCACTAATCATTTCTTTGTTTAAAACTTGTTCACTCATGACTGTCTCCACTGGTAATAACTTTGATGATAGCCCCAAGTCTGGTAATATAAAAGAATGTCATTCTAATATGACTGATATATATTTCTTTATTATCCATTTCTGAATTTAGTCATAGAGAAAACATAATCTCCTTCACCACACCGCCACTATAGAGATAGTGTGAGGGCTAGTTATTGGTCATTGGTAAGATTTTTCACAGATAGCTAGTTTATAACAGTTCTCTTTAACCTTGAAACATATAAGATCCTTCAAGACCCTTCAATAAGAGGGGTTGAGAGAAATGATATGTATCAATATTTAAGAGAAAGGGTATTTCCTATAACTAGGAAAATGATAAGGGCTTGACTATACCCCAGTATGGAATTGGATTTAGGTTTTTCTCAACATGATAATTAAATTGAAAAGACGGTTGTTTGCACTGCTACTTATTGTTTTTGTAGCTCTGTTCTTACCAGAAATTACGGCAGCATCAGCAAATAGTTATTTTAATTCATCTCAAGCTATTTTCACTTCTCATAGTGAAGATACTAAGGATACTATTACTTTCTCCGAGGATGATTTAACTCCCCAGGAACATCAGAAACTTCAAGCAGTCCGTCAGCGTAGAAACAACGAAATTCTCGCAGTTTTGAGTTCTGCTCAACGTAAACAACTTGCTCACTATTTGCATACTGGTAATGACCTGAACCCAGCCCTAGAGGCGTTAGATCTAACCTCAGAACAACAGGAAATAATAAATGCTGTTATTGAATTTACTAATTTGAAACTGAAACTAATTTTTTCTAATCATGCATTATTGGCAAGTGATAAATCAAGCTGAGTGATTGGGAATTAGAAACTATGTCAGTTGTAAAATATTTTGCATTTGGAGCAACTGAGAATAACAAGAGCAAGATTACTTTTATAAGCCATGATTTACTAAAAAGTAAGTCTTAGAAGTTGATACAATATGGGCTACTTTACATTCATACAACTCTATTGATCCAATAGGAGTCATTGATGTCTTCTTCTGTTACCTTCTTTTACTTTTAGGAAATATTAATTTCATTAACAATGATCAGTAGGAAACTCCAATATTTTCTATGTTCTAACCTCAAATATCCACAAAAATATTTATTTGGTTCACGGGTCAAAGCCTTTTATTATAAGGCTTTGGACTTTTTACCGCTGATGGTAAAAATAAATCTGGTTACCAGTTAGAGACAGTTCTAGGAAAGTTGGCGATACAATTCGGTCGTCACCTCTGAACTGATTAACTTGGTATTCCCCCTCAACTAACGAGTAAATTGAGATGCCTGGTTGCTTAGGATTGCCAAGAAAACGCCTAGTTACCAATGCAGCATGGTCTACAATCCAATATTCTGAAATACCTACAGCTTTGTATTGACCTAGTTATGTGAAATAGTGATCGCGCCAATTGGTGCTAACTACCTCAGTCACCAGAGGGATTGACGCGCCCTGAGTAACTGAGATTGCTTTTTCCACAGTGGTTCATTGACGAGATTGGGTCGATTGACCACCAATATATCTGGTAAATAACAGGATTCATTTTCATGTAGTTTGACAAGTGCAGTTTTGGGAATGAAGTAGGGAAGATGTAACCGGTTAATATCAGCAGATATTTCTAGAGATATTTCTAGTGCCAAAAAACTGACAACATCTTGATGATCACCTGTAGGGTGTGATATCTCAATAATTATCCTGTCATGTAGTTCATACTGTCCCCCTCTGGTTTCCATTGGGCAAATTCATCAAAGGTTAGTTTTTCAGTTTTAGGTAAGGCTTGAACCATCATTTACCTACGTTTTCTATTTTTAGAGTTTACGATTGGCGATCACCAACTATCGCAATTGGTTATTTTGCCTTGTAATCAGGATACTACTTTTGAATGTATCCCCCTACAAACTTAGTGACAACTTCACTCATATGTCTGCCTTGTTTGGGGCATACAGCTTGAAAGGTGTTTCTGAGTGACTCAGGCACTAGTAACAATATCAAAACTTTAGCTACAGAAGACGAACAACAGCAGTATTATCAGAGAATCATACCGACGGGAAGATATTGGTTTGGTATAGTTATCTTTTTCCCAAATGCTTGGAAGAAGAAGACCCCAATTTTGAAAAGTGGAAATAAAAATTAATGGCTGGAGAGTTTGAACACAGTGAGACTCAAATCCTGATAGCAGTAGCTAAGGAAATTAAACAGCATGGGGGAGACTTGTGGCAGTCTTAATATTGCCGATTTGGCGATCACAACTGATATAATTGTGAGTAGTAGGCTAGAACAGCATTTATGTGTTCAAGTTACCAGCTTCTCTGATCTATATTCTCAATATAAGTTTGATAAATGGGAAAAGACGCTTAAATACTGGGTAATAGAGAGAGGATTATTTTTAAGTTACAATCCTGCTATAAGTAAGTAGATACAAATAAACATAACTATGTTACAAAATATAAATTACTTGAAACCCTTGGAATTGCTTGATTCCCCTTTACTGTATTCGGCATGACATAGTTATAAATTTTCCGCCCACCTACTTAGATGGTTTTGTTCAACAGATAGTTAATATTTCACTATATAATAGTGATTATTTGCAAATAGGCGTTTATTTATAATTTAATTTATAGCTGTTTATTTGCATTCACTATTTTCATTAGAGTTAATAATCATGGTAAACGAAAGACCAATTAACAGCCAAGAGAAGTTAACACAATTTCTGCAACATTTAGAAGAGGGTAGACAGTTACAGGAAGACTGGATAAATTATGGTATTAATTGTGTAGATTTATATATCGAAAATATAGATAGCGACTCGTTGGAAACTTGGGGAGATCATCAGGAAGAACAGGTAATAGAGAGTTATTGAAAACTTTTTTAGAAAGTGATGGTTCTGTAGCAGTGAAGGTATGCGAGAAATTGCAGAATAAATCTATTTCAGAAACTATTGAAGGTTTGGAATATTGTTTGAGTTAATTAACAGAGAATCACAGTATTTTTGCTGCGAAGGATGTTTGACTTGGTGGTGTTGTGATCGCAGGAAGTAATCGCAGTTCTAGTGATGAGATGATTGATGAAATTGAGCTATTAGATTTAGCTGAGGATTTGTTTGAGAAGTTAAAGAAAATTCTCAATTAATGCTTTTTTATTCTAGAAAAAACAGAATATTTTAACCCAAAAATATAACATCATCCACACCAGAAAGTTCATCTAAATCCGTTTAATTTTGCCAACAATACATCACCGGACAAGAACGCAAGCAAGCACAAACATTTCTCGACCGCTTCTTTCGTGCTTTTGGTCATGAAGGTGCTTTAGAAGCTGGGTTTTGGGAAGATAGGATAGTAGCAGCAAATACAATTAAAAAACTTTCCGCACTGCAAATAGAATTACAAAGTTATCGAGTTTTAGACCTGGCTTGTGGTTCGAGTAATTTTCTTTATTTAGCTTATCAGGGATTGAAAAGAATTGAAATATTGTTGTTAGAAAAAATTGCTAACCTGCGGAAATCAAAATATAAACAAATGCAGATGGGTTTGGTGATACCTTTGCAATTTTATCGAATGGATACAAATCCGTTTGTGGTGGAGTTAGCAAGGGTCACTTTGATGATAGCGCGAAAGATTGCCATTGATAATTTACAGTTAATAGAACCTACGTTACCTTTGGATAGTTTAGATAAAAATATTGTTTGTCAAGATGCTTTATTTACTGAATGTCCAAAGGCTAAGGGAACTATTGTAAATCAGCCTTTTTTGGGTGGTAAAAAATTGAGAATAGAATTAGGAGATGAGTATACACATAAGATATATAAAGAAGCTTTACCCGATGTCAAAGGTCAGCCTGATTTTTGTGTTTTTTGGTTTAAAAAAGCATCTGATTTATTAGATCAAAAAGGTAGGGCAGGATTAGTTGGTATAAATTCTATTACTCATATTTCAGGAAAAAAGGCTAGTTTAGATTACATTATTAGTAATGGTAGTATTATTCATGATGCAATTTATTCTCAAGTATGGTCTAGAGATGCTGCTGTTCATGTAAGTATTGTTAACTGGAAAAAAGAAGACACCAAACAAAAATTTTTAGATACTATTGAGGTTTAGTTTATTTCCTCGTCTCTCAGAACTAAACTATCTGTTACCTCTCCACAAATATTATTACTAAATAAAGGATTTTCATTTGAGGGATGTAAGTTAATACAAAAACGATTTTTCACATCAGAAAGAGAAGCTAAACAATGGATTACTGCGAATCTAAACAACAAGAAAGTTCTCAAGCCCATGATTGACGGGAGAGGTTTAATCAATCCATTAGGAAAACTAGATTGGGTAATTGATTTTACTGATATATCAATTGAAGAAGCTTCTGAGTACCAAGAAGCATTTAACAGAGTCAGAGAGAATATTAACCCTGAGATAGATAAGAATAAAAACAAAAAAACTAGTGAAAACTGGTGGTTATTTGAAAGACATAGACCAGCAATGAGAAAGGCTTTAGAAAATTTGGGATTTTATTTCACTTTGCTAAAAATTGCTCAATCGGTGATTTTTACACCTGTGGATATTTCTATATTACCTTAACAAGGTAATATGCTAATTGCATCAGATGATTTTTATGTTCTGGGTATTCTCACACCCAATTTACATCGTCTTGGAGTAAAAGCGCAAAGTTCAACGTTAAAATGTGATACCAGCTACACTAATACAACTTGTTTTGAAACATTCGCATTTCCACAAATAGCAGATATTAAAATAATAGAAAAAATCGTCGCAAAAGCCGAAGAACTTAATCAATACCGCACACAACAAATGGAGTCTAAACAATGGGGAATTACGACATTTTATAATAAATTATATAATGAACCAAGCAGCCGACTTTATAAACTACATCAACAATTAGACAAGCTGGTAATGGATGCTTATAAATCTCAACTGACATTGAATTTAGAACTAGCTAAGAAAGAAAAAGAGGGAATTAAAATAGTAGGGTCTTGGTCACCAAATTAAATAACTTGTCAAATTACACCAATTTTAAGTGAGGCTGCACAGAATCATGAAATCCATTCATTTATCCGTCTTTATCTGTTTTTATCTGCAGTCAATTATTCTTGATATGATATTCTATGCAGCTTCTTATGAATTTGGTATTACAATACCTTAGCCAAAATAAAAGGCTACAAAAATTTTGCCGATACTAGCAGGATTAAATACATATAAGCGATCCGCTTAAAAGGTAGTTTGGAATCTCAAACCCTTATACTGCAGTTAATACGTCAAAAAACCCTTGTAGGAAACCTGGAAGGAATTTTCAAGACTGATTGTTTTTGCCAAGCCTCAGAGAAATGGGAGTTAATGGTTAAAGCATCATCAACTCACCCTCATATTTTGGCGATGGCATTGGTATTACAGACTGCTTTTTTTCCGTTGCTTCTTTCCGTGAGCCTTTTAAATCTTGAAACAAAGATAAAAAAATTTAGGGTGCATCAGGAAAAAACCCAACACACTCTAAAGATTTATTAAGAAACCTACCCGTTAACTTCAGCCAATTCAATCACGCGTCCTTCGTAGTCTTTTACCAAAAAATTCAAAGGCTTTTGATTGCGAATCTTGAACTTCAAACCTCGTGTTTCCACCCGCATCAAAATCAACTCCAAACAGTCATGGTCAAAACAAACATGGCGTTGCTGATTTTTAGTACCTATACTCCCACCAGTAATGATGTGCAGTTGAGTGTTTTTCTTCAATTGATACCACAACCCATCGTTGGCGATATTCATCGTTTTATTTGACAAACTCGGACTGGTGGATATATAAAGCGGGTCTATCCCAGTTGCACCAATGGTTTGTTCGTAGTTGTAGTAATAGTGCAAAGGTACTTCTGCTGCTGGCAAATCTAGTAAGCCTTCATATAACTGTCGGGCAATTTCCAGGTCTGACACCATGACAGTATAGACTTTGGGGGCGCTGGTCAGAAACATCCACATTGCACCAGCATAAGCTGCCAACAGTATAATCATTATGCCTTGGGTGGAGAACAGGCTATCCAACGGTAGGGAAGGTAAGAAAGAGCCTAAAGTAAAGGGACTAAGCAGAAAAGGTATCAAATTAGCTACTATAACCAGTATAACCATAAATAAACAAAGATTGTATAAGAGAGCCGCTTTTAGTCTTCTCGATAAAGACTAAATATTAAGTCCTATTTTTTAGTTTATCTCATAGTTTGAGGCAGGGAACAGGGATTGGGGACTGGGGAAGATGAAGGAAGATGGGGAAGTAATTTTCCTAATGCCCCATGCCCTATGCCCCATGCCCCATACCCAATTACCCTGTATATTTTAACCACTACTATTTAAAGGCTTGTGCAAATTCCTTCTTTTCCTGAAGCTAATCATCCTCTGGTTAAATCGCTGTTTCATCACACTGACCAGGAATTACTGACTCTGTTTAGGCGCTATCCCGATGATGGTAAATACTTTACGGTCATTTTTTGCCGCTATAGTCCTATAGTTTACACTTTGATTCAACATTCGGCGCGATCGCCTGTCCAGGCAGATTATCTATTTGCGCTCACATGGCGACATATATACTATGAACTAGGTGGACTCTATCTAACTAACCCGGAAACAGGTGAGATTATATTAACCTTGCAAAACTGGTTAATCAACATGACTGCGTTCTGCATTAATGAAATTAAATTACCACCAACAGAGGCAATTCATTATTCACTCAGGGACACTTCACCACCGTTATGGTGTTATATAGAACAGTCATTAGACCAACTACCATCAGTATTACGCTTAATTGTCTTGATGGCTCAAACCTTCCACTGGAGTGAAACACGCATTGCTGCTTATCTGCAAGCTGAAGGCGAAAAGATTTCCCCTGACGAAGTAGCTAATTTTCTCCAAGAAGGTTATCGTATGCTAGAAGACAAATTACCAGCTGATATTCGCGCTATTTACTTAGGTGAAGATGCCGCCTAAGCTTGACTTAGGTATCAGTGTGAGATTAGCTATTTTGTAGCTAAAAATTTAAACTTTTGCTTACACCTTTTTGAAGAGCCGGAATTTCACGGTTAATTGTTATGAAACGACTACATTTTTTATCGAACTCTACTATTTTCAGTTTACATTATTCCCTGATCTTACAGCAAGTTCATAAATTGCCCCAGGGAATTGTTTATACTCTATTATTTACTGCTTTTTCCATACCTACTACGGCTAATGGTATTGATATTACCAACCAAATCTATAGTCCCTTAAATCATCCTATTGGCAAACCATTAAATGTTAGACCAGTCAGAGAAGAGGCTGATAGATTACTGCGCCTAGGTAGACAACAATATGCTTCTGGTTCTTTAGATAAAACCATTGAATCTGGATTACAAGCACTGGAGATTTATCACTCTCTTGGTGACATGAACGCACAGGGTTTAACCTATGATTTACTCGCTGGTGCCTATCTGCAATTAGGTAATTTCAAAGATGCTGAAGATGCTATCCGTCGTCGCTTAGGAATAGCGCGTGATAATAAGGATTTTAAAAACCAGATTTTTGGACTTAATAATCTTGCAACTCTGTTGTTACAAAAAGGCGAACCACAAGCCGCTGGAGAAACTATTCAAGATGCTTTAGTGATTGCTCGCAATCTCAATGATATTCAAGGACAAGGGCTTTCTCTGAGTAATTTAAGCCTGGTATATATAAGATTGGGTGATTATAATCAAGCTGTTAAATTAGCGGAAACTGCCTTATTTTTTCGCCGTCAAACAGGTAATGTGATCGGTGAAATAAATACCCTCAATAACTTAGGTGATTCTTACTTAATGGTGGGAGATTATGAAAATACTATAGCTGCTTATGGGACAGCGATGCGGTTAGCGAAAATGAATTCTTATCGTCCTGACCAACTACGAGCAATTGATGGTTTAGTGACGGCTCATAGTGCTGTTGCTCGTTATGAACGGTGTTTGGAATTACTAGAAGAGCGGCTTGTGATTGCTAAATTTTTAAATAGTCCCAACGAGGAACTAAAATATTTCGTATCCTCCGGTCAATTATATGAAAAAATCCGTGATTATCCCAAAGCACGTAATTTTTATCAACAGGCGCTTTCACTGGCACGAAAATTAAATGACATTAAACAAGAAGCGAAATTGATGCATATTATCAATGAATTGAAAGGAAGTTAAGTGTATTAAAGCAGGTGACATTTGACAGGTAACAGATGATAGAAGATGGATGGTCATTCAGTTATATTAAGTTATATCATGACTAATGACCAATTACTAATGACTAATTCAAGAATACTGAACCGTTTGATTGAATATTCATTGCACTTCTATCTTGGTTAAAATCACTTGTTTCTTGCAATATTACTTCTAATGTTCCTTTTTCTTGACCAAGTTTAGGTGTCACCATCAAAAATCCGCCATCTTCCCGTTGAAATGTCACAGTTACTGGTGTGCTTAAACCTCGTAGAGTCACTCCTGATTTACCTTGTAACTTCCGTGGGGCTGTATCACCAATAACTTGGTAAGTAACTTTTACCCCTGAATTATTAATTAGCTTGACATTTACTCTGCCATCTGCTATTGCAATTCTTGCACTGGGATCTTGTCTTTGTTCTGATGCAGGTGGTTGTAAGCTGTTGGATGGGGGAAGAGTTGGTACAGTTTGTGGATCATCTCCTGACCGGAATCTGCGTTGAGAACGATTATAAGGCTGTTCACTAAAAATACTGGGATTAGGATTCAGTGCTGATGGTGCTGGTGCTTCACCTCCCACACCCAACCTTACTTGGTAAGATAATGGAGTAGTAGGGACTGGTAATAACCCAAGTTGCATGAGTATGAGTGTCAAATCATTGGGAGGACAAACTGCGGGAACTATAACCCGAATATTATAAGGTTCTTCATAAAGAAGACCGGGACAAGGGTTAAGTTTGGAAGTTGTTTCTTGTGCTAAAACTGCTTGCGGAATGATTGGTAAATTCATCAATAATCCACCGCAAACAGTCCCAAATAATTTCATATATTTAGGAAAATTCATTATTTTTACTCCTGTTGTGAAAGTATTAAGAATTGGGAATAGGGTGTAGGTTATAGGTAAATAATTTTCTTCGTGTTGCCTATTCCCTGTCACCTACTTACGCTTCTTCCCACATTTGACAAATTCTATCAGGTAGCCAGGTACAAATTTGTTGAGTTCGTTCTGCTGATAATTCATCTTTGGTGGCAGAGAATACAGCTTTAACTACTTGTTCTACATCTAGATTTGGTGGAGTTCCTCCTTCATTTGCAACTCGGAATAAAAGGCGATCACTATCAATTCCTCTAAAAATTCCTGTTGGTTGCAAAGGTGGACGGACTCGACTTAAAAATGCTCCAATTGGGTTGGTATCATCCCACAGATCGGCAATTTCTGCTTGCAGGGATTTATCTCTAGTTATTTCTACTGCTTCATGCAGTTCTGCTTCCACTCTGTCAGCAGCTTCAGTTGTCATTAAATCCCGCATGAGTCGGAAAACTACTTCTGTTAAGTCCCTCGCATCAAAAATATCTATCAAATCACTTTGATCCATTACTTTTCCTAAAAAGGGAAAATTTTTATCAGCAATAGCTACTAATGGTTTTATTTCTGAAACTTGCGGCTGATTAACTTCTAATTTCTCTAATAGCTTCTGGCCTTTTTCGGTTATTTCTGCTTTTTTGAAAGTACTCAAATGTGGTAGATGTCCATCCGGTCCACTATAAGTATTGGCAATTCCCAGGTCAATTTCCTGGAGATGAATCAAATCAGGAACGTCTTCTTGAGTTGCATAGGCATTACCTGTAAACTCAGGATTGATATAATGATTTTGATTTAAGTAATCTAAATGTCCTAAAAATTCAGCTATAGTCATTTGATGTCGGGGAAAATCAGTTTGATGAAAGTGAACTTCATGCATTCCCCTGCCAGTTTCGTTAATTACCTCTAGTAAAGTGTAAGTAATATCTTGTCTGATGGTAATTGGCATCTGTCCTTAAACCTAGTGTTGTAATTTATTATGTTTAACTAAGTAGGAAGGCACAAAAAAACCGTAGACTTGCAGCGGCTTGTCGGAGAGTGTATGTAACAAAAAATAAAATTGACCAAAACCTCTTCCCTATTGCCTTTTGCTTCTTGCCTTGTCATAATGACAATTTCTAACACCCACCTACTTATATCTACACTAATAAGTCAATATATTTGTCTCCCTCTACCACAGGAAACAAATGTTGAATAAATGTTTCACTATTAATTTAATACTCAAGAGTGATGGGTAATTTAACGGTAAAAGTACTTCCTTTAGCAAAAATGCTTTCTACTTGAATTTGTCCTTGATGTTGTTCAACAATTGCTTGTGCGATCGCCAGTCCCAATCCTGAACCAGTTGTAGTTTCGCGACTTTGATGAGTTCGCGCTGGATCTACACGATAAAATCTATCAAACAATCGTGGTAATGATTGTGGAGGTATACCAACTCCCGTATCAGTGATTTTAATTTGCAAACAAGCCACACCATAACGCACACCAGAAAGCCGTGCTAACTCAACCTGTACTTCTCCCTGAGTTGGTGTATATTGCAAAGCATTACCAATCAAATTTGTACATAACCGCACCAATTGGTCCCAGTTTCCCATCAAAGTAAACCAATTGTCTTGTAATTCTGGGTCAAGTTCTAAGGAAGGATCAACCAAATTGAGAGTTAAGGTAATTTCTTTTTCTTTAGCTACCAGTTGTTGTTCTTCCACAACTTCCATCAGCAAAGCATCAAGGGGACAAGTTGAAAAAACTTCTTGGCTAATTCCACTATCTTGTCGTGCTAAAAATAATAAGTCATTTACCAATCTACCCAAACGCTTGGTTAATCGTTCTACTAATTTTAATTGTTGCTGATAATGAGCAATACTGCTGGTTTCTAAGTCTAAATCAGCCAGTGCAACTTGGACATTAGTTTGAATCAATGCAATGGGACTTCTCAGTTCATGGGAAGCATCAGCTGTAAATTGCTTGAGACGTTGGTAAGACTCCCCCACTGGTTCCATAGCTTTCCCAGACAGAAACCAACCACTCGCAGCTACTGACAACACCATTAACCAAATTCCTAAAGCCAAATCAAAAATCAACTGACGACTGGGTTTAGTGACTTCAAACCAAGGATGACTCACGCGCAGATATCCTAAAACCTGTCTTCCCATTTCTACCTGATGGGTAACTTGTCGCAGTAGCAGTTCTGAGTCTCCCCATCCCCCCATTCTGACGACACGAACAGTTTCACCTGTATTTCCATGAATAGGAATATTTATAGGAATATTTATAGGTTCGAAAAAAGTTGACCACCATAATTCACCAGTGGGGCTAAACCATTCTAGGTCAATGTGATCGTCTTCTGCTGTATCAGAATTATTACGAAAACTCGCTTCTACATTCACGCGGAGTTTATCAGGTTGGAAGTTAACAGGTTCAATTACCAATGAACGCTCTACTACTTCCACTACATGATTTAATGTATCATCCACTCGTTCAATTAGCGTATTGCGAACATATAAATAAACCCCAGTGGCAAATAAGAGTAGTAGAATAGCAGTAACAGCAGTGTACCAAAGAGCAAGACGACGACGAGTAGCTTGGAACATTATTTCCGTATTGTTTATTAAATATCTCTTAACCAAAACCCACTATATGAACTAGAGACGGCGGAAAATCTACAAAGGAGTCTGTGTCTGGCTTTCCATAGTGTTAAGATTAGGAAAGAGCCAAGGAAAGAATCAGGGTTGGGAATAGTAACTGATAGGAACTATCCATGAAGATGTTGATGACTAATTCATAACTGACCTCATATCCATAACATTTATAAAATGGGCAAAACTAATGAACCAATTCGTAATGTGACTAAACCACAAATAGTAAGAATTACTTGTTCGTAAATTCGGGAATTCAGGGGAAATATTTGTTGAGCTACCCGGAATATTTTTACAGGTCTAATGACGCGTTCAACAAAAATACCCCTGCTGGAAAACTCTTTGTTTCGTGCCTTTTGTTCTGAGGTTAATTCTCCTTTCCGTAGTTTCTTATAAGGTGTGCTAATATTCTTTCCTCCTTGATATGCTTTATCTCCTTTAAACATTTAGTTGTTATGGAACTTTTCTTGTTGCTCTCGAAATAGGCCAATATCACTGGTTGGGTCTTTTTCTCCTACTTCTACATCGACAATATCTTTTCCTTCTGGTAAGATGACAAACTGATTTTGAAATGTGTGCTGCTTCTTCTTACCTCAAAAATACTTTTTTTGCTCCTGATTATCTGAAGGCCTTGCTCCTGGCTGTTCCATGCTGTCTACTATTAAGTGCAACTCCGTCAATAGTTCTATCGAGATCGCATAATCGCTATCATGTTTTTCTACCTGTTCAAGGAGACTAGCAGGCAAAACATTTCCTAATATCTCTAGCCAGTAATGAAATGTGTCCTTTGCTTCCGTTTTGGATATACCGAAATGCAGACCTAAAACCTCAAATGTTGGCATTTTCCTCAAATAGAACAAGCATAGACATACCTCTTCTTTTATCTCTAGTTTCGGTTTCCGCCCTCCTCCTTTCTGATTTATACGTATCTTTTCACTTTCTATCTCAGGTTAAAGTTTTTTATGCTGCATTTCAGCTTGGGCTAACAAGTCTTGAAACTGATGGTTAGTTATTCCCAGTATTTGTTTTGTACGATGTGGATATTCTTGAATATAATTAAGTGGATTTTTCCTTTTGTTAGAAGTTGTTAGAAGGGAATTCTGACCGTCTACCATTTTTTTGACACCAGGTTAGTTTTCCGGACAGGTCTACTACATCTTCTCCAGTTTACTGCGCGATATCTACGAGCCTCTAAAGTAATCATGCCAAAATCCAAAAAGACTAACCCTGCCATTAATTTAAGTGATGCACAATACTATATCAACCGAGAGTTAAGCTGGTTACAGTTTAATAGTAGAGTATTGCATGAGGCTTGTGATGACAGAACTCCCCTACTAGAACGCCTAAAATTTTTAGCTATTTTCTGTTCTAACTTGGATGAGTTCTTTATGGTGCGGGTCGCAGCCTTAAAGCAACAGGTAGAAGCAAAAGTAAATCTCTTAACTCCGGACGGTCGGACACCACAACAACAATTAGATGATATTCGGTCCTACCTGAATCCGGTAGTTACAAAACATAACGAACAGTTTGAGCAAGTTTTACAGCCATTGTTGGTTAATCAGGGAATTTACATTTTAGATTACATAGAACTGAATTCAAAACAACGCAGTTATCTGGATCATTATTTTAAAGAACAAATCTTTCCGGTTCTGACTCCTCTTGCTGTTGATCCTAGTCATCCTTTTCCTTACATTTCTAATCTCAGTTTGAATTTGGCTGTTGTGGTGAAGAATCCAGAGACGGAAGAAGAATTTTTTGCCAGAGTCAAAGTTCCCAGTGTTTTACCACGATTTTTACCGTTACCGTCGGAATTAGGACTTCAAAACAACGGTAAACCCGTGTATTGGACAGGTGTACCTTTGGAACAAGCGATCACACACAATCTAGAGTACCTGTTTCCAGGGATGAATATACAAGAATGTCACCCCTTCCGCATTACTCGTGATGCTGATCTAGAACTGGAAGAAGACGAAGCCGATGATTTGTTATTAGCCATTGAACAAGAACTCCGCAAACGTCGCATAGGTGGGACTCCCGTCAGGTTAGAAATTAAATCCCAAACACCAGAAGTATTACGTTGTCGGTTGTTGCAAGATTTGGAATTAACCGACAACGATATTTATCAAGTCGACGGTTTATTAGGACTGCGAGACTTGATGTATTTTATGGCTTTACCATTATCAACACTCAAAGAACTACCACGTCAATCTGTTGTTCCTTATCGTTTACAACGTCTCAGAGAACCAAACATAGATCCCGATTTCTTGGAACTAGAAGAAGGGAAAGACTTCTTTTCTATTATTCGAGAAAAAGACCTGTTAGTACATCATCCTTATCAATCATTTTCTGGCACAGTCGAACGGTTTATTACTCATGCAGCTTGGGATCCAAATGTTTTAGCTATTAAAATGACTCTCTACCGGACTTCTGGTGATTCACCCATAGTTAATGCTTTAATTGCTGCGGCTGAAAATGGTAAACAAGTGTCTGTTTTAGTAGAATTAAAAGCCCGATTTGATGAGGAGAATAATATTTATTGGGCCAGACGTTTAGAAAAAGTTGGTGTTCATGTTGTTTATGGTTTAGTCGGACTCAAAACCCATAGTAAAATTGTATTAGTAGTGCGACGAGAAAAAGACCGGATGCGCCGTTATGTGCATATTGGGACTGGAAATTATAACCCGAAAACAGCACGATTATATACAGATTTAGGTTTATTGAGTTGTCGTGAAGAATTAGGTGCAGATTTAACAGATGTGTTTAACTTCTTAACCGGATATTCTCTGCAAAAATCTTATCGAGAAATATTAGTTGCACCTGTGAATATGCGCGATCGCTTTCTGGGATTAATCAAGCGAGAAATCGAAAATGTCAAAAACGGATTTTCTGGCCGTATCGTTGCCAAAATGAACGCCCTAGTCGATCCCGAAATTATCGCTGCCCTATATGATGCCTCCCGTACTGGTGTGCAGATTGACCTCATTATCAGGGGTATATGCTGCTTGCGTCCTGGACTCAAAGACATCAGTGAAAATATTCGTGTCATCAGCATTATTGGCCGATTTCTAGAACATTCCCGCATTTTTTACTTCTACAACAATAGTCAAGAAGAAATATATATTGGCAGTGCTGACTGGATGCGTCGTAATCTAGATCGTCGAGTGGAAGTTACCACTCCTATCAAAGACCAAGACATTGCTAAAGATTTGCAAGAAATCCTGGGAATTATGTTAGCTGATAACCGTCAAGCCTGGGAACTACAATCTGATGGCAGTTATATTCAAAGACGACCCTGTGATAATTGTCCAGAAGCCAATTCCCAAAAAACTTTCATGTCTATGGCATTACGTTCTACAAACATGACCTAAATTTTTAGGACTTTAAAAAATTTGACTAAGTAGGTAGACACAAATAAACATAACTATGTAACAAAATATAAATTACTTGAAACCCTTGGGATTGATTGATTCCGCTTTGCTGCATTCCCCATGAGATAGTTATAAATTTTTCCGCCCACCTACTTACACCTTAGAGAGGGTATCAAATTTTATTGTTTTATAAAAAGTTATTTTTTGGTGCGACCTGAATCATGACTTCATCATTACTTCATAATAGAAATGCTATTATTCCCCCTCAAGGTAGAGTCAAAACTGGCACTTCTTCCCATACACTATAAAAGCTCTTAGATGTAGTATTTTGTAGCTGGGAATGTTAATGTTGTCCTGTGAGTCTTCTTCCTTGCGCGTTCTATTAGTTGATGATCATGAGCTAACTCGCTTAAGCTTACAACTAGCTTTTTCTTGCCAAGAAAATATCCAAGTCGTAGGTTTAGCTAGTAATGGTCAAGAAGCCATAGAAATGGTCAAAAGTTCCCAGCCTGATGTCATTGTTTTGGATTTACATATGCCAGTTATGGACGGTTGGTGTGCATCAGGTTATATTAAATCCATATCTCCCAATACTCAGATATTGGCATATTCCTCAATAGAGGATCATTATTTACAGCAGACCAAAGCAACGCATAATTTTGATGACGTTTGCAAAAAAGATGCTCCCACAAATGAACTTATTGCTTTAGTTAGACAATTAGGCCAGCGTGCTGCCAAAAATTCATCTGTAGGATGAGAAGTTATACACTTTGAATTTTTGACAGTATTTTAGATTTTAGATTGAGTTTTAGTGCTAATTACTGAATCATTAGTGTATATTTTTATTGACTTGAATCACCTAGCTCTATCTATATTCTCGGTAAAAAGAAATTTATATCAAACCGAAAATCGTCGGCTTAACAGTAAAATTACGGTTTACCGACGTAATTTTTATTTCATAGTTTAACGGCTTAATTACTGTCTGCTTGGGGAATTGTGCGTTTAAATTCATCAATTAAATCATCTAATTCTTCCAAAGCTTGATTGACATCAACTCTCAACGTTCCCAGGTTTGGTTGTTCCAGTAGACTCAGCAAATAGTCACGCTTGCTTTGTACTGATGAAATCCTTTCTTTTATGGTTTGCAGTTCCATTGTTGTATTCCCAATCTTTAACTATCTTCAATTAAAGTTAACGCAAAATGGGCTGAGGCTGATAGCGAATCTTGGCGTAAGCCATTGATAATAAAACTAAGATGTTAAGAGATTATACTCACCTCAGATCATGCTAGGCAAGATTTCTTTGGGAACACTCGGTTTAACTGTCGGTGGCATATTAATCATAGTCGGCTTTATCGCTTATGGTGTGGATAACGCTACTCTCAATCTCGTGGGATTTTTCTATGGCTTTCCTCTTTTCTTGGGAGGTTTAGCACTCAAAGCTAATGAACTCAAGCCTATACCCTTTAGTCAAACGACCACACCATCAATATTGGATCTCAGAAAACAGCAAGCTACTGTAACTCAAAACAAAATCCGCACGGACATTACACGCTTTTGCTATGGTCAAAAAGCACATTTAGATCGGGCCCTTACTTATCTGGGTTTGAGTCCTAGCGATGAAAAAAGACCCATAGTAACTGGGTTAAGAGAAATAGAAGTTAATGGTGCTTATTCCTTAATTTTAGAATTTGATTCCCCTCTAATTCCCATAGATATTTGGCAGCAAAAACATGAGACAATGACTAAATATTTTGCTCCTAATGTTGAAGTGAAAATTACACAGCCCGCTGAAAATAGAATTGAACTGGAGTTAATTAAAACTCAATAGGAATTCCTAGTGATTGATGATTGGTGACTGGTGATTAGTAATTGGTAATTGGTAATTGGTAATTGGTAATCGGAGAAGAGAAAAAACCATTCCCATTACCCAATTCTTTATTTTTCTAACCGCACTGCATACCACTGTAGATATTTACCAGGTCCAACATCTAAGTCACAACTGCTATCAATTAAATATTGTGCTTGTTCTGATACTAATTTAAATTTCTGCACATCAGGAGGCAAGTCATCAAATGGCAGTTGCTGTAAAACATTTTCCAATTTTTCTAATAACTCTGACACTGTCAAGAATTGTTCTGGTTGGTTTGTTTCTAGAACAACAAAGTGATCCTGTTGATACATTAATGGATTTGGCATTTTTAAATCTATTTATTAAAGGGTAATTAAATGTGTGTGCAGGAAGTCATAAATCAGGAATCAGGGGAAGAATCAGAACTGACAACTAACCTAATTAAGATGGATAAACTGGTAAGGTAAAATGAAACCATGCTCCACCGTGAGGTCCGGAGTCTACCCAAATTTGACCATAGTGCGCTCTGACAATGCGTTGACATAAAGCCAGGCCAATTCCATAACCATCTGTTCCTTCATCTCTTTGTAGACGGAAATGATTTTCAAAGATGTGATCGCGGTTTTCTTGAGGAATACCAGGTCCAGTATCACCAATGCTGAATTGGACTTTTTGGGTAGTACGGTGCAGTGCAGCCAAACTGATAATGCCGTCACCAGGTGTATATTTAATAGCATTATCTAAAAGATTTACCAAGACTTGACGAATCCGTTCTGGATCTGCATATACACGGGGTAAATCATTGGGAATATCTGTTTCTATTTTTTGTGATTTAGCAATGTAGCGATCGCGCAATTCGTCCAAAACCTCCAAACTAAGTTTACCTAATTCCAGGTTTTGCGGAACAATGGGAAACTCCGTATCATGACCACGACCAACTTGTAACAAGTCAGCTATCATTCGATCAATTATTCGCGTTTGATTCCGGGCTTGTTTTAATAAATGGGCTGTCATCGCTGGTTTGAGGCGCTGAAATTCTCCCACTTCTACATTGTAGTTAGATTGCAGAGTTTCTATAGCTATAGCCGTAGCTGTCAAAGGACTACGGAGGTCATGTGCTAACATTGACATCACTCGATCTTTAAATTGTAGCTGTTCTTGAAGTTTCTCTTTTTCCTGCTTCAAGTGAAAAATTTCATCCGAAAGCCTAATCAACTCGGCAGAAACAGCCACCGAACGGATTGTAGACTGAGGAGATGTTCCCCGGCCATCCTCTTCTATACGTTCTTGCAAATCTTCCTGTAACTTTAAGAAAGCGTCTACAGCCGTTTGCCATCGAGGCCACCAGTTTTTTAATTCGGCTATGATATTACTGCCAGCTAGAGTTTGCTGGGGTTGAGGATGAATTTTGATTAAAGCAGGCGTGGCTATTAATTTAAAATGTTCCGCCAAATATGGTTGTTGCCCAACATCAATAATTTGAAGTTCAAAACTATACTCAGCCTCTAATTCTTTTAAATAAGCGCGTATTCGCTGTACCTGTTGGCGGGACTTTGGCCGTCCATCGACAAACAACAGCAGCTGGAGTGGGGCTTCAGAATAGATCGGCTGATCCTGGGAAACTTTCATGTAATCGTGTTTCAACACTGGTAACAACCTGGCAACGCTTTCCTTGAAACTAAGAGTATGGCTTGCGCCTCTCTCAGCAGTTGAGGAATTTAGGAGTAAAAAAAAGAATAAACCCCTAACCATCAATATCAAAAGCCATTAAATTAGTTTCTCCAATCTGCAACGGAGGCGAGAGTATCACCTGTTACCCACTTTGCAGAAAGTAAAATAAACTGACAATTCTTGATGATTGTTGTTTTCTTCCAATTTAATATCTATTTTAGATTTTCATCCTCCTATTCTGATCTGCATTTCTGAAATAAAAAAATCTTATTGGGACTTTTGCTCCCTTTTTCACTAATTTCCACCCCTAGCTTCACCTCAGCTATGGAATATAAGTCTCCATTTGTACTAAGTCGAAATTTGGCTTCAGCACAAGGAATCGGTAGATTTTATACCATGGTAACGAGGCTAGTACAACACCAGATTTATTTAATTGCGCGACTTGAGCAAGCACTTAGCAACCCAGACCTCAACAAAATGAGAGCCCTTCGGGGGCAATTCACTATTAATACTTATTCTGTAGAAAGTTTTCTCAAACGTCAGTACCCAAATCGCAAAACTTTGTGTAGTGCAAAAGGAGAGGTTTCTCAACAGTCTTCTTTACCTATGCAGTTAACTGAGTCCCAATCACAAATTTACTGCTCTTTGTACACTTCTAACCAGGAATTATTGAAGTTATCTCCGGTTATAGATCAGTTATTCTCTCGACGAGGTGAGTTAGCCTTGGTTAGACCTCTACCTTTAGTTTCTGGACAACGAAATTCAGATCAGGTACTTTCGGTTGCACCAGTTCAGCGTCCTGATCTTGGAAGAGTGGCCACACATTTTATCAGTAGAGAACCAAATATCACCCCATCTCCAGTACCAGTAGTTGGTTATGACAAAAGAGCTATAATCAACTATGTAGCACCCATCCAACCAGCTATTGGTGTACCAGATGAGACTATTTCTACTCTCAAAACTGCTGATCAAATGTTGAAAGCAGCCCAAGTAGGATTTCCCCGAAATACTAAATTTATGAGTCCTCAAACAGACTCACCGATACTTGATCGATTTGCTTACGACATTGATCCCCAAGAAAAACAAATCTACGCTCAGTTTTTGGCATTGCCTTACACGGGAATTTTTCAAGTTTTACCTGATTCAACCTACCGTCATCAGCGTAAATACTCTCCAAAATAGATTACTGCCAAGTGTTAGTGAGTGTTATCCTTTTCCTGTTGTGGGTGATGTTAAAAGTGATTTTACTCCCAGTTTAGCACTGAAAATGATTGGTGATAACTTTCAGTTCAGCTCTAAAGGAATAGATTATGGCTTTATGATAGATGTGGGTGAGATACCCTTAGAAAAATTGGAAGGTGGGTTACAAGGCCTTTGTGCAGCTACTGGAGATTTTTTCCGTAATTACCAGCCGCCAAAACAGTTGAAAGCCTGACAAATAGACAGACAGAGGTTTTTAACTAGTAAAGATCAGATAAAGATCAGAACTGGTCACAAAATCCAATATTGTTGGCGGGTCCAAAAGCTAAGTTCAATCATACCTATTTAGTAGGATTTTAGTGCGATCACAGCAATTCCAACTCCCGAAAATAATCTTAAATGGTCAACCCATTTCCCCACAAAATAGCCGTATTAGACAGCGATTAGGACAAATACCCAGCAAGCAGCGAACCATCATTGTCTTTCGCGCCGTGCGTAGCGGTCCAGATGGCAGCTACACCATTCTATAGCGAGTCCTCAAGCAATTACCAGCACCAAAAATTGCAGATTTGGAAAAATATGTGCAGTAGGGGAGAAGACGGACAGAGGGGCATGACAACTGATAACTGATAACTGATAACTGATAACTGAAATGCTAGGGTAGGAAATGCTAGGGTAGGAAATGAAACTAGACTTGTAATCTCCTGTGTTGTCTTCTAAACGTCCAGCTATCTTTCTGAGTATGGCTGTTTTACTATCTTCCTTAACAGCCTGTTCTAACAGTCCTGCGTCCAAAAAATTGGAACAGTCTTTAGCAGCAGATCCCTTGCTGCAAAATAACCCTACAGTTTTTGGACAAGCTAAGAATAAAGAAATCTCAACCACACGTACAGTTCAGTTACCTACAGACTTTCCTAAAGAAATTCCTATATATCCCAATGCTACATTACACGAAGTCAAACCTGCTAACAACTCAGAAAATTCAGAACCAAAAACTATAACTCGCTGGCAAAGTTCTGACCCCAGCAATTTTATCACCAGCTTTTACCGAAGTCAGTTTCAAAACAGAAACTGGGATATTTTAAAACAACCAAAAGACGATACGGAAGGTATTTTCGAAGTAAAGCAAAATAATTTACTTTTAAAAGTAACAATTCCACCAAAATCAGTTACTAATGCGACACCCAATCAAGCTCAAACTGCAACTGAATTATTAATTGAATACTTACCTAATAAAATTGCCAGCAATCAACCTAATTTAAATCAAAACTCTAGTGAAATTCCCCAACCAGCTGATCCACAGTTTATTGGACCTATCATACCCAATGCAAATTTAGTCCAACAACCAGTTATCCCAAAAAACACATCTGAACCTCAAGAATTTAGTGACTTAAATCAAGCACCACCAGAATGGCGAAAACAGATTCAAGATTTGGCAACATTGGGTGTATTGTCAATAGAACCAGACCAAATTAAACCCAACTCTAATTATACAAATAATAAATTCCAACCCAATAAAATCATTACCCGCAGAGAATATGCTCGTTGGCTAGTTGCTGCTAATAATGCCATGTATGCTAATAATCCTGCTAAACAAATTCGTCTAGCATCAGCAAATGATCAACCTGCTTTTAGAGATGTTTTACCTAAAGATCCTGATTTTCTCGCAATTCAAGGATTAGCAGAAGCAGGATTAATTCCCAGTTCTTTGTCTGGAGATGCGACAGCATTTTTATTTCGTCCTGATGCACTCCTAACAAGAGAACAATTGTTATTGTGGAAAGTCCCATTAGATACTCGTCAAGCCTTACCTGCTGCTAACTTAGAAGCCGTCAAGCAAACCTGGGGTTTCCAAGATACAGGAAAAATTGACCCTAAAGCACTAAGAGCAATTTTGGCTGATTTCCAAAGTGCTGAACAATCAAATATTCGTCGGGTGTTTGGGTATACAACATTATTTCAACCCAAAAAAGCTGTAACTCGTGTTGAAGCTGGTGCGGCTTTGTCATATTTCGGTATTCAGAGTGAGGGAATTTCAGCAACCGAGGCTTTGAAATTAAAGGTGTAAAAACAAACTATAGTAAGCGGTTTTAAACGTGTCCTCACGAGTGCCAATTGCTGGGTGAAAAATGTCAAACAGACTATTTTCGACTACAAGTTTTTGATATCTACAGCTTGATGGGGCTTGCAATTTAATAATGTACCAATCTAAATAAGGCTAAACTTTTGGGTTAGCAGCTTGGGGACTGTTGGGGCTGGGGGGGTTGGGTGTAACAGGAGTTGTTAAACGTAAACAGAAGGATCTTAATTCAACAAATCCGGTTCTTGCTGCACAATCATCTCGTACAACGGTTGAAAGCTAAACCAACCCAATTCATGAGAACCTATCTGAGAGTGGGTTAAGCTTGCATACTCTGGTTTGATAGGATGGGGTTTCCCTGCGGCTTCAGCTAGTAATTGTACTTGACAAGAACGTTCCATTGTAATGAACCACCAAGCTGCCTCATCAACTGTTTTACCTACTGTGAGTAAGCCGTGGTTCTGGAGAATAATGGCTTTGTTTTTACCTAAAGTTTGGGAAATATGTTCACCTTCTTTCGGGTCGAGAACAACACCTGTGTAGTCTGTAAGTAGGCTGTGGTCTTCGTAGAAAGCGCAAGCATCTTGCGTAATGGGATCAAGGAGACGACCAAGGGTAGACCAACTTTTTCCGTAGATAGAATGGGCATGGGCAGCAGCTATTACATCAGGACGGGCGGCATGAACTTGAGAATGAATAGCAAAGGCTGCCCGATTTACTGGGCTCTCACCATAGATTACTTCACCATTCTGGTTAACTAAAATCAGGTCGCTAACTCGAATTAAACCAAAATGGACACCAAGGGGATTAACCCAAAAGTGTTCTGGGTTTTCTGGATCGCGGGCACTAATGTGACCAGCAATACCTTCATCAAAACCAAACCGGGAAAATAGACGGAATGCTGCTGCTAGACACTGCTGAAGATGTAGCCGTTGTTCTGCAACAGAATTAAAGGTTGGTATTTGGAGGATATTTTTCTTTGGTTGAGATATAATTTGCATATAATTTGCATGTCGAATGGAAAGTGGAATAATATATATAACAGAATCAGGAGTCAGGTGTACAAAAGGCTTTACACCCAGCTTTGAAACTAGATAGTATACTTCATTTATTCTGATATCTGATGTAAGTGTATATATATCTTAAAGAGATTAATGGCAATGATACATCTAAAATCTACAATCATATCAATGTGGAATTACGAACGGTTATTTAATAATATTGAGGAATTAGTAATGCACCATTCGCCTAGTGGTTTAGAAACAGAAATTAACTAATTTTTGTTTCAACGATTTACAGCCTTGGGCTTTAGGAAACTGTCGCGATCGCGCTGATAATATTATCGCCAAGATCTCCGGACAAAATCCAGACCGAGTGATGGCCTCTGGCGCTGCGCGCCTCCCAATCGCTATCACTGCCCACAAAGATGAAATTGGTGCAATTGTGAAAAGCATCCGTGAAGCTGGTAAAGTCGAAGTTTGCAAATTAGTTGATGCTTATCCTTGGGTTTATACAATACCTCAGCCAAAATAAAAGGGTACAGAAATCTTGGCAAAATCGGCAAAATTAAACACACATAAGTGTTCTGCTTAAAAGAAAGGTAGTTTGGAATCTCAAACCCTTATACTGCAGTTAATACGTTAAGAAACCCTTGTAGGAAACCTGGAAGGAATTTTTAAGACTGATTGTTTTTGCCAAGCCTCAAAGAAATGGGAGTTAATGGTTAAAGCATCATCAACTCACCCTCGTATTTTGGCGACGGTATTGTTTATGGTGAGGGAGTTGTTGATTTACTTGGGGATAACGAAACAATTAGCGGTGTTCTCAGCTTTAGTTCGCGCCACGTTTCCCATAAATCACCCCACAAAGTTCAGCAATGCTGGGATAGCTTTTAATAATACTGGAATAACTTTTAATTAATTCAAAGCCGTCTTCAACTTCTTTATAGAAATTTACTTTCATTTCCCCAAAGCTTTCTTTGCGAACAGTTGAATATCTAACTGGTAGTTCTTGATATAAATCAGAAATTGCTGTACGTTGATCCTGAGGATTAGGGTTAGCATATTACCCATTATCATGAGAAATAATTTGTCTAACAGGATATTTAGGGTTATTAACTTCTGTTAAAAGTTTAAGAACTTATTCTGGCATTTCCTGACTCTTACCTAAAGTAAGATGTGCATTGTTGCTCACTTCAACACAAGATTGAATTATCTTTTTAACTGTGTTAGATTTTCCTATCCTAGTCATCGCAAAAATAGCCGTTCTTTTCCCTGCAGAATGGTGAGCTTGAACATAAACTATCACATCTTTTTCTTGCTGTTTCTTGCTGTTGAAAACGACTACTATAACTATAGCGAACTTTACCTATTTTTATATCTGCATAGCCTCCAGGAGTGCCATCTTCTCTATAATTAACAATTCCTTTTAAAATATCTGCTAAAGGTTTAATAACTGAGTGATTATTTACGCTACAAGGATTTTCTAAGTCTGCACCGAAAAGAGTTTTTCCATTTTCATCAATATGAAAATAACCTAGGATTTAACATTGTAAACAACTAAAATAAAATCCATACCCCGTAAAGTATTTAACTGAAATTTTTTAGTTTCTCCTGCTTTAATATCATCTTTATTGTATTCAACAATGCTACTAATTACTTCTTGATCCGTTGGTAATTTTATCGGTTGAATAACTCTCAGTCATACTGCTTCAATATCGTTTTGTTTATCAAGTTCATTATCATAATAAGCTAATAAAAAGCAACCTTGAGGAATGCCTTTAGCCTTTTGTTTCGAAGCATCACCTACCAAGATTCCTGCCTTTGTATAACTTCATCGAAATCGACGACCAACAAATATACCAGTTTCCCAATCATCAGTAGATTTATTGCGTTTAAAAAGATCAATTTGTGTTAATTGCTGAATTATATTCATGTGAATAATCCTTTTGTCATCAAACGTCGCCCTTGCCCGATAAAGTTATACCAAAGAAAGCGGATCATCCTGTGCTGACAACAACATCAATCGCCTCACTTGACCAGAAGTAAACCACTCCGATTCTTTTGCCTTCAGCCTTTTCAGAGTTTCACAGGCAATATTAAAGCTTATACTCACACACAGCTAATATACTATAGCTACCAGATCCACCAAATTAGACCTAAGTAATAAATACTGCCGCCAGTTTCAGTATCACCAAGGTAGACACCGAACTGGTATTGTTAAATATTACAAATAATTAAAGCCGATGATGGGATTTGAACCCACGGCCTGCTGATTACGAATCAGCTGCTCTACCACTGAGCCACATCGGCATACACGATTTAAAATTATGGCATATTTTCACAAAAATGGTAGAACCAAATCCTAAAAATCGCCTAAACTCCAAGCAGTATGCTCACCTGAAACCTGAAATAACAGCCCCCTATCGTGGTTTGCGGCAATTTATATATGTTGGTGTAGGTGCTTCTGGTTTTATTGGTGCATTTGTATTTTCCTTTGAAATACTTGCTGGTAGGAACATCGACAGTGCTTTACCTAACTTTGCCCTGCAAGCCGGAATAGTTGGCCTGATGGTATTTCTTTATCAATGGGAAAAAAAACGGCAAGAACGGTCTTAAAGGTTAAAATTTCCAACTTATAAAGTTATGGTGGGTTAGGGCAGCATAACCCACCCTACTAAAACTCATGCAACAACCTCTGTTCCTAGCAGCTAACTACTGAGCTGTTACCACATAAGGAGAAGGTATCGGTTGCACCTGTCCAATAGTGACAAGTGCTTGATAAACAAAAGCTGCAATTTCTGCTCTAGTAGCTTCACGATTGGGATCAAGTAATTTTACAGTGGGATAGTTAACCACTAATTGCCCGACTGTTGCTGCTGCAACAGATCCTATTGCATAATTAGGAATTTGAGCAGCATCTGTGTAAAAACTAAGAACACTGTGATTGTTAGCAGTAAAGTTTAAACCATTAGCTAGAGCAACTAAAGCCTGAACTCTAGGAATTTGTTGCTGTGGTTTAAAAGTACCATCAGGATACCCAGCCACAAATTGACTTTGGTAAGCTGACTGAATTGCTCCATAAGCCCAAAAATTGCTATTTATATCCTTAAATTGAATTGCTGTCCGTCTAGACGGTGGTGTCAAAGCTTTGGTGATAATGGTAGCAAATTGAGCGCGAGTTACAGGATCATTAGGCTTAAAAGTACCATCAGGAAAACCCGCAATAATATTTTGGGAAGCCAAAGCTTCAATGTAGGCTTTTGCCCAATAACCTGTTGGTACATCCTGAAAAGCGGTAGAACCTGTAGTACCACCACCTGTAGGAGGGTTAACAGTTGCAGCCACAAAATCTACTGCGCCAAAAATCCGCTTTTGATCAATATCGTTGCCAATAGCAACAATCCTGTTAACCTTAGTAGAATTATTCAAGTTATAACGAGTGTTATTACGGATGAGATTACCACCAGGATTGTCATTAGTACCAAGATTGGGTAGAGCGTCAATAGTTGCGACAATACCATCGCGCTTATTATTCTGAATGACATTCTTACGCAAAATAGGTTTAGCAGATTCGGAGATAAATATACCGTCTTGGTTTTGTAGAATTTGGTTTCCTTCTACCAAGGGTGTCGAACTACCACCAATAGCCAAAGCAAAACCAGTATCTTCAAATGAGTTATTGCGAATCTCACCTTGAGCAGACTTAGTTATTGAAATCCCATTACCCCGATTTTTGATAAAAAGGTTGTTTTCAATTTTGGGATTACCTTTACCTGTAACGAAAACACCGTCTCTTATGCTGTCACTAAAAGTATTGTTTTTGATAGTTGGATTACTTGACTCTACCCAAACAGCCGTACCTCGTTGATTAGGGTTGGTAACAGTAATACCGATAATAGTAGCATTTTCCGCTAGGATGGTAATATCTTGTCTAGCAAAGGTACGACTGGTGTAATGACCACCACCGACGATGACTGTTCCTTGACCTTTGATATATTCATTACCGAGAAGTATCACTGCTAGTTTAAGGAGTAAGGGAAAAGTTTCCCCAGTGTCCTTGGTATAGCTACCAGGAGCAAGTTTAATCACTGTATTTGGTTTGGCCTGCGAAAGAGCGAAGGTAATAGTTTTATAGGGTGCTTCTGGGGTAATACCAGCACTAGAATGATCTTGACCAATCACAGGATTAACATAAATCACTGTTGCACCTGCTGGAATTTGTGCAATCACAGTAGGAGGAGAACCAGCATTTACTTGACTGGTTAATAGCATGGAACTACCAGCAATCACCAACAAAGCGGTTAGACTAGCGCCTAAAGATAAAGTAAAGATGTGAAAACCGCTATATTTCATTTTATTTTTGCAATGTACTTGATGACGTTACTCTCAAAACCATTTGAGAGGACAGCGTTTAATTGTAAAATCGGCAGCTCACAAAGTTATTTGTTGAGGCCGGTAGTGGGGTGTGATGTTTTGGAAAAAAAGGAAGGTTTTTCTTTCCTTTCCCCCTTTCCGGACCCACCAAAAAGTATTGCATCCCCATGTCCACCAAGAAGTTTTTGATCTACAGAAAATCTATGCAAAACTATACTGGATGATCAACACTTATTCAGGGAAAATTTTCATTAAAAAACAATACGGTTCAGTTAACTTGAGCCACAATGTTTAGCCTGTGGAGGTTAATCGAACTGTATTAAATAAAAAAACGGTAATTTTATGGTTATGGTGGCATTTTCTCACGGACCTGGGCTGTAGATGTCTGGTAAATGATTTACCATGCATTCCGCCGCCAATGGTCTACAAATTAACAACGCTCCAAAGGCTTACTGAGTTATTAATAAGCTAAAGTTTCTAATGTTTCTCGTAAGTACCGTTGTACTTGCTGTTCTAGGCGTAACCCTTGTAACTGAGTATTACACTCTAGTTGCCAGCTTTGAAAACCGGAACTAACAGAAATGGCATACTTAAGGTTTTGCCAAATTCGATTTTCACGAGAAATTTGGCCTGGGCTAGAAGCTGAAATTTGAGCCATAGTTCCTCATTCCTCATTTTTAACTTCCAGGGTCAAACAATTTTAGATTTTGAATTTTGGATTGATGATTTGTTTCATCCCCAAGGGATAAGACATAAACCAAACAAGCTAAATCTAACATCTTTCAAATGGGGCATGTTGGAATCCACCCTTAGTTCTCAATTTCTGAAATCTTAGTTGATCTTTTCTAAAGAGAACGCTTATATAAGAGTAAATTCTGTCTTATTGATCACTAAGATGAGGAATATACTCAAAGTAATCTATCAAAACAACTTATTTTCTTATTTTCTTAATTAAACAGAAATTTTTCAACTACTGATTTAATGCCTTTTTATGTTCAAGAAGCAGATTTTTACCTATTAGCTACCACTTTAGGTGATATACTAAAAACGGTTTAAAAGTGTCATTCTTAACGTTAGCGGAGTGTCTCTGAAAGAGATAGTGAAGAATCTCCGACATACTTCGCTGCTCTACATTACGCATGGGTTAAGCCACCCTGCGCTATCAGTATGACATAAGTCCAAGTCTCACCCTTTTGCACTATATGTTTCTGGAGAGTTATGAGTGCTGAGATTTCTTTCGTTGAAAGTTGAATGAACTAAATATTATGTCAATTCAACACTCATAAATTTACTCAGCACTCAACAGTTGGTACTCAAGACTACTTAGTCAAGGTAAGAGTACGGTGTTTAGTTACCATTTGATAGGATTCTATGATGTCACCTTCAGCCCAGTCATGGAACTTATCAATACCAATACCACATTCATAACCAGAATTGACTTCGCGGACATCTTCTTTCATCCGTTTGAGGGAATCAAGAACGCCTTCGTAGACCACTTTATTGCCACGACGTACACGCACTTTGCAGTTGCGAAGCAGTTTGCCTGATTGTACATAACAACCAGCTACTGCACCACGACCAACAGGGAAGACAGCACGTACTTCTGTTTGTCCCAGGGGTTCTTCTACCAACTCTGGTTCTAACAGACCTTCCAAAGCTCCTTGGATATCTTCTAGGAGTTTGTAGATGATATTGTATTCACGCACGTCTACACCTGCTTCATCGGCAGCTTGTCTGGCACCACTAGCGTAGGTGGTGTTGAAGCCAATAATGACGGCGTTACTAGCGGCAGCTAAGTCGATATCTGTTTCTGTGATTTCTCCAGCAGTAGCCAACAACATCCGAATTTGTACTTCGTTTTGAGGGATTTGCTTGAGAGAGCCGATAATGGCTTCTACAGAACCTTGGACATCTCCTTTCAAGATCAAGTTGAGTTCTTTCAACTCGCCTTCTTCTGCTTGAGCCGATAGGGTTGTCAGTGTGACTCTTCCTTGTAACAGGCGGGATTGGCGTTGCTTGTCGGCGCGATCACTTGCGAGGGACCGAGCTTCTTTTTCGTTCGCGAATACCTCGAAATCATCACCGGCTGCGGGTACATCACTTAAACCCAATACCTCAACAGCAAAGGATGGGCTTGCAGCTTCTACACGCTTACCTCTATCATCTACCATTGCCCGGACTTTACCAAATGCCGAGCCAGCTACTAACATATCTCCAACATGGAGAGTCCCATTTTGAATCAGCAGGGTAGCAACTGCACCCTTAGCTTTATCCAAATGGGCTTCAATAACTGTTCCCTTGGCGACGCGATTTGGATTGGCGGATAGTTCTCCTACTTCTGCTACAAGAAGAACCATTTCTAGGAGTGTATCTAGGTTTTCTCCCTTGATGGCACTCACAGGAACCATGATGGTTTCACCACCCCAATCTTCTGCGGTTAAACCATAATTGGTTAGTTCTTGTTTAACACGCTCTGGTTGTGCGCCTTCTTTGTCAATCTTGTTAATAGCGACAACAATTGGCACACCTGCGGCTTGAGCATGGCTGATAGCTTCCACTGTTTGCGGACGCACTCCGTCATCTGCAGCAACTACCAAAATAGCAATGTCTGTCACCCTTGCGCCTCTAGCTCGCATCGCTGTGAAGGCTTCGTGACCAGGGGTATCTAGGAAAACAATCTGTTGTTGTTTGCCCTCATGTTCTAGATCCACATGGTATGCACCAATGTGTTGGGTAATACCACCAGCTTCACCAGCCGCTACTTTAGTTTTGCGAATTGAGTCGAGCAGAGTGGTTTTACCGTGGTCTACGTGACCCATAATTGTCACGACTGGTGGACGACGAATCAGGTGTTCGAGATCCGCGATGTCAATCATTTCTGTGACTTTGCGGGCTTCTGCTTCTGGTTCTGCCGTTTCAACTTCTACTTCTAATTCTTTAGCTACTAAGGTAATGGTCGGAATATCTAAGTTTTGGGTAATACTTACCGCCATGCCTTTCATAAACAGGATTTTGACAATCTCTGTATCGGCCATGACTAAGCCTTCAGCCAACTCCTGTACTGTCAAGGGTCCTGTGACGATCAGTTTTTCTGGACGCTCACGCTTGACTTCTACTTCTTGTTGACGACGGTTTTGGTCACGGTATGAACCAGATTTTTTATTTTTAGTAGTTGGTGCAGAAGCACCTAGGGTTGGTTGCTGTGGAGCTCTAGTCCCCTTGGGTTTAGGAGGACGAGCAATGGAAAGGCTTACTTGGAAGGTGGCAGGAATTTCCAACCCATCTTCATCAAGCAAGTCGTCTTCTTCAAAATCATCATCTAGGATGGGTTTGGCTCGTTTACCTTTTGGTCCAACCTTTGCCTTTTCTTTAATCTCGTCAATTATTTCCTCTTCTTGCCATTTTTTCCCACCTTTGGCTATTCGAGGCGGCAATGGGCGTTTTAAATCAAGGAGATCAGGTGTGATTGGTGTATCATCTAATCCCTCTTTTTTTGCCCCTACTCCTGCCATCTGTCTTGGTGGGGTAGCAACTGGAGCAGCCGGAGGTTCACTATGGCGAGATGGCCTGGGGCGTTGAACATCTATAGAAGATGTTCCTGGACCAGATGGTCTGTTTCCTCTCGGTTCTGGTCTGGTGGGAGATGATGGAGTTGAACGCGCTCTTTGCTCTGTGCTTGGTTTGCCTAGTTTTAGCTTACCTTGTTCACGTTCTTCATCTCCACGCTTTAGACGCTCCCGTTTGAGGATGGGTTTTACTGCCTGAGATAGCTGTTCACTTACAGGCTCTATTTCCTCTGCTGGTCTTGAGGGTGGATCTACCAGTTGTGGTTTTGGAGTTTTTTCCGGTTTTGGCCTGGGAGAAACTGTTTTGTCTGGTTTTTCCGCTGCTATTTTTTCAGATGTTGGAGGATTTGGATTTGTAGTCTTATCCGTTTCCGCAATCTTGGGTTTCTGCGGGGTCTCCGATTGATTCCGGGGTACAGGTCGAGTTGGTGCCGTCGGCTTCATGGGTGAGACTGGTGTAGCGAAAGGCCTTGGAGGAGAGGGAGAATTAACTAAGGCTTCGTCTTTTAAGCTATCGGACGAAGCAACTTGGTTATTGGTAGTAATTGAATCGCTATCAGGGCGTGAGGTAGTGTTTCTCAATATTTTGGGTTTGCGAATTTCCAAAATTTGTTGTTTATGGGTTGCAGCAGGTCGGTTACGTCCGCCAGTTTTAAGTGAATTTGGTTTATGGTTATTTGTACCTAATTCCTTTTTGGGCGTGACACTCGTAGCTGCGAGTTTTTCCGCAGCTGTACGAATTTGTTCAGCATCAGATTCTGATATCGTACTGCTATGGCTTTTGACCGCGATGTTGAGCTGGTCGCAAATTGCTAATAGCTCTTTGTTATCCAAATTCAATTCCTTTGATAATTCGTAGATTCTAACTTTTCCGTTGTTCATCCACTCTTTCCCCTTAAATTTACAGTTTTAGCGGATGGTTGCCTGGTTTGCGACATCTCCATCCTTTGATCACTGTTTTTTAGGTTACCCTTGGTGATGTTGCCGGTGCCTCCAATTAGGAAAGAGAGATGTTTCGGTTTAATGCTGGCATCTCCATCAGAAATGATGGTTGACTGGCTAACCACAAAAATTTTTGATTTAAAAAATTTTGTGGTTAGCCATGACGCCGAACTGCGCTTTAGCGCTACCAGGTTGCCATGCTTGAGTTTTTTGTTTTGCTGATTCTGAGTCTTCCACAACACAATCTAGTAAAACTTGTTGGGAGTATTGCTTTAGAGTCCCTCTCTATTTTGGAGAGTCGCTTTACTTCTACACCCATTTACTATTTTGGCACTAACCCCAACGATACCAGAGGTTGTGATGAGAGCGCCACTTATGAGGCTTTCATCACAATTTTTTTTAGGAATTACCGTTTTGGAGTTTTTCCAATTAAATCTGATTTCTTTGGGTATTGCTTACGGTTAGGCGCTGCCACAATGTTTGGTACACTGTTTCAGGCACTGCTCCATGTAGCGATCGCCCTAATCTATTTTTTTTCTGCGCTGCTTGTAAGCAGCTAGTTTGTGGACAAATATAGGCTGAACGGCCCATGCCCTCATCTAATTGTACCTTTCCAGATGGAAAGACGCGGACTATCCGCCAAAACTCTTCTCTTAGTCCTACTCGGCGACAACTAATGCAACGCCGATAATTCGGTCTCATCGGGTTTTCACACAGTTAGGTCAGCTATTCGTAGTCTACTAAAAATTTAGTTTTTGTTAGTTTTTCTTTATTTTGACACCTGCTAAATGTTTTTTAATTTAAATTAAAGGCTGGAAAGTGAACAGATAACGCCTAGCAAAAGCTGTTTAGGATTAATCTTCCTCACCAGTGCCAAATCTATCATGCTCTAATTCTAATTCTTCTTGATTTTCATACTCTAGTTCCTCCATCTCATTTTCATCATCTTCTGGTTGATATTTTGCCCTGACAGCCACAAATTTAGTATCTTCTGCGGCATGATCATATTTAGCTTTATCTTTAATGTCTATTTTCCAACCTGTCAATCTAGCAGCTAATCGAACATTCTGCCCTTCTTTCCCAATAGCTAAACTCAGTTGATCTTCAGCTACCAGTACGTGGGTTTGCCGACTTTCTGGGTCCATCAGCCGCACTTCATCCACTCGTGCTGGACTTAGAGCATTAGCAATATAAGTTGCTGGATCTGGAGACCAGCGAATCACATCTATTTTTTCACCCCGTAACTCATTAACTACTACTTGAATTCGAGATCCTCTAGCGCCAATACAAGCCCCAACTGGGTCTACATCACGATCGAGGGTATCTACTGCTATTTTAGTCCTTGGACCTACGTAACGGGAAGGGGGATTAGCTTCTCGTGCTACTGCGACTATTCGCACGACTTCATCTTCTATTTCTGGAACTTCGTTGGCGAATAAATAAACTACCAATCCAGCATCAGCACGAGAAACTAGTAATTGCGGTCCACGCTGCTGACCTTGGGATACTTTTTTTAGGTATACCTTAAAGGTGGCGTTGGCTCGATAATTATCGTTAGGTAACTGTTCTCGTTTGGGTAGTTCAGCTTCTACTTCTGGTTGACCAAAACCACTGCTGACTGCCAATATTACAGACTGCCTTTCAAATCGTAAAACTCTGGCTTGTAAAACGGTGCTTTCTAAATCTTGGAATTCTTCTTGCACCATTTGGCGCTGTTGATCCCGCAATTTTTGCGCTAATACCTGTTTAGTTTGCATTGCTGCCATCCGCCCAAATTCACCTTGATCTGGGGTGACATCTAGCACCACTGAATCGCCTGATTGGGCTTCTGGTGCTACTTGTTGTACTTCTTCTAGAGAGATTTGATGGTCGGAGTTATTGACTTGTTCGACAATTGTTTTGGTAGAAAGAACTCGAAAGCCTTCTCCGTCAATATCCAGTTCTACTTCGAAATTATCAAAATAATCTTCATCAAATTGTCTGCGTTCTAAATTTTGGGCACGGCGATAACGTTCGTAACCTTTAAGTAATGCTTCTCTAATAGATGATTGCACTGCCAAACGAGGTAAATTTCGCTCGCGGCTAATACTTTCAATTAATTCTTTTAATCCAGGTAAAGTAACCATTGACATAAGCATATTCTCCTTAACTTTTATGTCAGCAACCGCTACAATTTTAGATTTTAAATTGAGAATTCCAGATTCTTATCTAAAACCCCTAATCTAAAATCTAAAATCTCTGGTCTAAAATTAGTTAGCGGCGGTCATCCAGCTGCACCCTGGTAACTAGGGGTCTGGGAATTTCAACTACACGACCTTTTTGGTTTAAGTAAATTGTTGTTTCATCCCGACGAATCAACTGACCTGTCCACTCTTGCTGTCCGTCGTAGGGTTGAGAAGTGGAGATAACGACAGGAAATCCTTTAAAGGAAATAAACTCCCTGTCTGTTATCAGTTGTCGCGAAATCCCAGGACTGGACACTTCCAATACATAAGCATCTGGAATTATCTCTGCCGCATCTAAGGAAGCTTCTAATGCACGGCTCATCCGTTCGCAATCATCCAGACTGGTATCCTGTTGGGTATTACGGATGTCTACCCGCAAAACTAGCGGACGTTGGTTGGTGTGCAAAACTATACCAACAACTTCTAATCCCAGTTGTTCTGCTACTGGTGTTGCCAGGTCAATAATTTGTGGAACTAAAGGATGAGTCATGTGAGAATTCAATAAAAAAAGTGGGCATCTACCCACTTCCTGCGATAGGGATATCTTCCAAGAAGTCTTGTGACGAACTGTCGTTGGTTCGCCCCTAACATGAGTGTAGCGTATTTTTTTCGTTAGTCATTAGTCATTAGTCATTGAGTATGAGGAAAATTACTTCCCCATCTCCCCCATTTCCCTCATCTCTTTCATCTTCCCCAGTCCCCTCTATCTGTCCCGGATTTCTGGGAAAGTGCTTCTATTGACTATTGTTGGAACAGATGCTTGTGATTGCATTTGTCTGGTTTTTTCAGAAATTTACTCAATGTCCTCTTGAGATAGACGTTGAATGTAGTTAATTTTGACTTCCTCTAAAAAGTCGTTGAGTAAATTTTGAATTTCTATGATTACGTGCTTTTATTGAGATTCTAAACCTAAGACAGTAGTTAATTTTTCAATTAGCTGATTGGTAAGTTTGGCGGCGACGGGATATTAAATGGCGCTAACCAGTGTAGAAGATAGACTAGTGGTAATTTGATTTGATAGTTGCTCACTGAGTTAGTTTTATGCTTGTCCTACTCCTGGCAACATTAGCAGGTTACGATAAACACGAATTTGCTGAAAAGCCGTGTCAATATTGTGGCCTAAAATGGGGTTAATTTCTGGCTGGATTTTAGGCAGGACCTGATTAACAATGCTTTGTACCAATAGTAGTCCTGCGATCGCTTCAACTTCATTAATCTATTATTAATATCTATGTAAGTAAGCTCTTTTTCTGATTGGAATAACCACAGCGTTATACCACCTAGTTGGATCGAACCTTGCATCTGGTTAATTACCCGCACCACAACCATTTCTGTGATTTCTTCGGCAAAACTCGCTACTATTCCTTAATGTAGTTGCCTTCTGATTAAATGTAAACTAATCAACTGTGCTTGATCTAACCACACCATGACTGGTAAAATTCTGAGCCAACGCCAAAAAGGAATTAGTAAAAATAGGTCATACCAACGCCACAAAATTACCTCTAACCAACTTAAATGGAGATTTTGCCGTTTTATATAGAAAGTGCGTCCCAGTAATTCCAAGCCAAATATGGCTACAAATGATCGATCAATTAGCCGGAGATTATCCAATAATTCCCCATTTTCCCCTATTTTTCGATAATAGTTCGTTGCGGTAGCAGGACGAATTTTCTGGTTGAAAAAATTAATTTCTTGAATCCAGCTACGTTTAGATAAATATTCTCGACTCCAAAAAGTAAGAAAAGCATTTTTTGCAGATTTTTGACCAATGTGTTCCGGCATCCGATTTTTGATTTTTTCCAGAGACCGACTCTTACCCACACCAGCAAAGGGCTTAGTTTCAATCATTTCAGTGCTGAGATGACCGATTTCTTCTAACTTGATTTTTACTTGAGGAGATTTTAACCCCGTTTGATTGACCTGTTCTTCTAATGCAGCTACTGTTTGTAGATAATTATTCGTATCTTGATGGGGTTCAATACCTTTAATTAGATCATAAATCTCAGTGATTTGAGGAACTTTTCGGAAGTAGAAATCCCGCGACGGCAAGTAACTTCAATCGAACAAAACTAAACCGTTAGGAAAGTGGATTAAATAAGGTGTAAGAGTGCCAATAATATCTATACACCAGAAGGGTAGATGGAGAACTGGTAGATGATGCCCCCTGACCCTGGTGAAATTGAA
>ERZ1034419.16-NODE-16-length-43904-cov-40.906976_pt1 | contig 43904 bp, 37 predicted proteins | sample MGYA00520531_ERZ1034419 | MGnify/ENA primary metagenome ERZ1034419 (study PRJEB33736, sample SAMEA104288485) | Azolla nilotica | place: Sudan | collected 1982 | study: EMG produced TPA metagenomics assembly of the PRJEB19522 data set (Is there foul play in the leaf... | reverse complement strand
ATTCTGCTCTTATCTGATGGGGGCGGTACCAATAGCTCTCTCTATTACATGTTCAAACATCACTTACAGGCGTTAGTTAATGAACTGGCCATTGGAAATTTCCATCCCTGATGATCCGCCCTACACCTCCAAGTACAATCCTTTCTTTCCTTTTTCTCCTGTGTGTCACGGGCTAATTTTTGAGAATTTCCAGACTCTAAAAGTCCTCATGGCAAAGCTAAGCACCCAAACTGGACTCTAACTCTTGAGGACTATTCTCTATAACACCTATCAAACCGTCCGAAAAGTGGCTCTTGACTTCAAATCAAATCTGAAGATTGTTGTTGACGAATTCTTGCCTCAATAGCATTACACCCCTAAACTAGAGTTACAGGTTATTTAATCCACTATCCTTTCAAATCTGAAGATTGTTGTTGACGAATTCTTGCCTCAATAGCATTACACCCCTAAACTAGAGTTACAGGTTATTTAATCCACTATCCTTAAAAATAAATTATTTCCTTATGCAATTCAGAACTTATACCACAACTCTCTGAAACCTTCTTTTATTCGTATTCTATATCTACAAAGTGCTTCGCGAACGTGCCTTCATGGCTAGTTTTGCTGAAAATTGTTTCCTATTTTTCACTAGGATGGCTAATATAGTAAGTGTTTTACAATCCACAGTTGTTCGACAGAGGCTTCGCCAAACGTCCAAAACTCAAAATCCAAAATTGTATAAGTTATGACTACTTCCCCAGTGACTGTTAATTGGTCTATTCTGCTACAACAATTATTAGACCGTGAATCATTATCCCGTACTCAAGCAGCAGAATTGATGCAAGGATGGATCAATGAAGCCGTCCCCCCAGAATTATCAGGGGCAATTTTAATGGCTTTGAATTTCAAAGGCGTTTCTGCTGAAGAGTTGACAGGAATGGTGGAAGTTTTAAAATCTCTTTCCATACAAACAAGAGAATTCGAATCCCAAGTTCCCCTGCTTGATACCTGTGGCACTGGTGGAGATGGGGTATCAACTTTTAATATTTCTACAGCAGTGGCTTTTGTCACTGCGGCTGCTGGTATACTTGTAGCTAAACATGGTAGTCGTTCGGCTTCTAGTCTGACGGGAAGTGCGGATGTTTTAGAAGCTTTAGGTGTTAACTTAAGTGCTACTAGTGAAAAGGTGCAAGCAGCAGTTAAAGAAGTGGGAATTACGTTTTTATTTGCACCTGGTTGGCATCCAGCACTGAAAGCAGTTGCACAATTACGGAAGAATTTAAAGGTACGGACGGTATTTAATTTACTGGGTCCACTGCTAAATCCTTTGCGTCCCACTAGGCAAGTAATTGGAGTTTTTGATCCCAAGCTCATAGAAATAATTGCCCAAGCATTAAATCAATTGGGAACACAGAAGGCGATCGTATTACATGGTAGAGAAAAATTAGATGAAGTGGGATTAGGCGATATCACGGACTTAGCAGTATTAGCTGATAGTGAAGTGCTATTAACCACCATTAATCCCGAAGATGCAGGTGTGAAACCGGCACCTATCACAGCCTTAAAGGGTGGAAATGTTATTGAGAATGCCAAAATCCTCAAGGACGTGCTGCAAGGTAAAGGAACTCAAGCACAACAGGATGCAGTGGCGCTAAATGCTGCCTTGGCGTTGCAAGTGGCAGGTGTGATTCCCTTATTTAACCATGTTCAAGCCGTCAGTTTAGCTAGAGAAATTTTACAAAGCGGTAGCCCTTGGAGAAAGTTGGAACAGTTAGTTGAATTCCTGCGGGATTAATTTCGGAGCGGGCTTGGGATCTGAATTCTATAACATTGTCCTTGATGGTAACGTCCTAGTTGCCAAAAAAGTCATGTCCTAGTAATCCTGTTTCTAATCTGCACTTGCGATAGCCACGGGAACTTTATTAACCATATTTAACCATGTTCAAGCCGTCAGTTTAGCTAGAGAAATTTTACAAAGCGGTAGCCCTTGGAGAAAGTTGGAACAGTTAGTTGAATTCCTGCGGGATTAATTTCGGAGCGGGCTTGGGATCTGAATTCTATAACATTGTCCTTGATGGTAACGTCCTAGTTGCCAAAAAAGTCATGTCCTAGTAATCCTGTTTCTAATCTGCACTTGCGATAGCCACGGGAACTTTATTAACCATCATTCTACCAAGTTCCATCGACTCCAGATAGCTTACGGGGAATTCCACAGCCTTGGAACTAACAATATTGGCTTTTGCTTTTCCCACCGGCACCACACCCAAAGCACCGGCTATTTCTTGAGTAATTACCATCCCACTAGCCCCCGTATCCACAATCATCTTAAATCGTTGCTGACCATTAAAAGTAAGTTCCAAAATTGGTTTACCACTAACTCGCCGCTTAATCAGGGCGATAAACACCACGTTATTTTCAGTGACAACTTCCGAATAAGGGGGAAAACAGGTTTTAGAGGTGGTAGTGGTTGTGTTTGTTTAGTGGGATAGGGAGTGCGTTGTAACTGAGGGGGTTTTGGTTGGGCAATAGGAACAACTACCTGTGGCGCTTTAGTATCTGGAGATACCAAATTACTGGCTTCAGCTTTTTGTCGTGCTAATTTAATTAGATTCTGGTATTCAGAGATTTTTCCTTGATTTTTCCTTGAGAAAAGGGGAAATTGTGGCTGTCTGATTGTACCTATTGCATGAGAGCGATCGCATCCTGAAACTTATTCACCACCAAATTCCAATCATCTGGAGATTGAGCAGATTGACTGATACTCGAAACACCAAGAGCTTTATCAAGGGCCAATTCGAAAACACTTAATAAAGCTCTTGCTTCAGTGACTGACTCCTTTTATGGCTGCGGTTTTAGGCTTGCAGATGGTATCCCTGGCTTGTTATTAGGGCGCTGTATCGCTGCCAAATTACCAACAGATACAGATTCATTATTACCAGCAGTCCACTTGTTGTCATCATAGGCAAGACTCAAACTGCTAGAGTACGAGAGAGAAAAATTAAGGCTGCACGGGATAAAAAAGATTGAAGCATAGTGAGTATTTTAACGGCCCTGACTGCTCTTTCCAAGAGCACCAACCCCACCGAATTAAAGATGGTTCAGGTTTAATTACTTTAAAACCAAGATTTCCAGTAGGATATTGCTGTATTTTTCTATACAGAAAAACTATTTCTTTGTAAGGAGATTGTATAATAGCTATTATGAAATAGCTACAGGAAATTTCTTGATTTTCGATGAAAATATAAATATTATTTCTGGCATTATCCAGATAATATCTGTGATGAATCATATCCCCTAAAAAGGGATTAAAGGTTTTAATTTTCTAAAATTATAGGTATTATTACCTTTGTCTAGTAGAGTTTTAAGTGATACTGAGCAAATTTATTAAGTGAGGGGCAATGGAGTTAGTTCATCTGCAAAATTCGATAAATATGCTTCATATTTTAAACTAGCGTCTAGGGATATCAAGGCTGAGTAGAGCGATTTTACTTCTGAACAACGTAATGCATTAAGAGATTTTGCCTACTCTTTAATTTAGTTAACGGAAGAAGTTACCGGGTTTTTGGATATCCTCAAAGCAAAGACTTATTTGCTATTTTTAAATCTTACCTCCCAAAGGGAATTTTATGTTTTTCTATTGACGCTGTTCATTTCTTCGTTGAAACAATTCCTAATTTCATTGAGCAGTACGATCCTGTATATCAGGCTGTTTTATCTGCTCCTTTAGACGAGCGTTTACATTACAAAGGTGTTCAGAAGTAAAGCTGGAGGATAGTAGTGCCTCCTTGCGAAACATATTCTATCAGGCCACTGCAGATGTTTGAGCTTAGTCTTGCTAGGCTTATTAGAACTCACTACAAAGAAATAAAAGAAATAAAAGAGCTAGACAAAAATTTGAGATTTTGATACAAAAGTACAGACAGACTCTTGGCAAAGATCCGTTCTTTTATGACTCAGATAGCCATAATTTTCCGAAAGGTGCTGACAAACCAGATTTTGAATTTATAGAAATTCAGTTTTTTATGCGGGAACTTTAAGGTGCTTCTTACTAGAGGCCGATTTATGTATGTTGTTCATTAAGCTTTTCGCCCTGTCTGTCCTGTATAGGATTATACAGACAAATAATAGCACAAAAGACCTAGCGATCAGGATTTGAAAGAGCAACTTGCAATTCTAGAAATGAATATTGTATATCTAGAGTCTAGACCTAAATAAACCATGAGGAAATATACTTTTGTAGTCCTAGTAAAGAACTAAATTTAAATTTAAGAAGAGATAAACCTTCTCTTGTATTTCCAATTACCTATTACCAATTATTTATGTCTTTATCTGATCCAATACCGACTCTACTTGTCTTAGCAGATGGAACAACTTATCACGGTTGGTCTTTCGGTGCTATGGGAACAGCTATCGGGGAAGTTGTGTTTAACACTGGTATGACTGGATATCAAGAAGTTTTGACTGATCCTAGTTATAGCGGTCAAATTGTCATTTTTACCTATCCTGAATTGGGGAATACTGGTGTTAATCCCGAAGATGAGGAATCAGCACAACTTTATGTCAGAGGTGCAATCGCTCGTAATATCTGTCATAAACCCAGTAACTGGCGCTCTATACAATCTCTACCAGAGTACCTCAAACAACACCAAATCCCCGCTGTCTTCGGCATCGACACCCGTGCCCTCACCCGCAAAATCCGGATGTATGGTGCTATGAACGGTGGTATTTCTACCTCCATTACAGATGAAGCAGAATTATTAGAACTCGTGCAAGCCGCTCCTAAGATGACAGGATTAAATCTGGTGAGGGAAGTCACCACCCCAGCAGCTTATGAATGGTCTGAAGCCACCACTGCTGCTTGGGAATTTAACGCAGAGGGAGTCGCTAAAATTAGCGAAACTTTCACTGTTGTTGCTCTTGACTTTGGTGTGAAACGTAATATCTTACGCCGTTTAGCCAGTTATGGTTGTCGGGTAATAGTTGTTTCTGCCGATACACCACCAGAAGAAATCCTCAAATACAATCCAGATGGGATATTTCTCTCCAATGGACCAGGTGATCCATCTGCAGTGACAGAAGGCATTAGAACCGCTAAAGCATTACTAGAAAGCCAAAAACCCATGTTTGGTATTTGTATGGGACACCAAATTTTGGGTCACGCGCTGGGGGCAGAAACCTTCAAACTGAAATTTGGGCATCGTGGTTTAAATCAGCCCGCAGGTCTACAACAGCGAATAGAAATCACCAGTCAAAACCACAGTTTTGCTATTGATCCGGATTCATTACCATCAGCAGTTGTAGAGGTTAGTCACCTGAACCTAAATGATCGCACCGTTGCTGGGGTACGTCACAAATCTCTACCTGTCTTTTCTGTGCAGTATCACCCAGAGGCTAGTCCCGGTCCCCACGATGCAGATTACTTGTTTGAGCAGTTTGTGCTAGAAATGCAAACAGCACGTCAAGCAGCTATCGCTTAGACTAAAAATAGAAAAATGGCCAGGTTGTTAATAGGTAACGGGTAATGGGTAATAATCTTTCCGATTTCACAATCTCCAGTATTTTCAATGTCAAAGCTCAAAAGACAAATACAGGAATTTTGAATTTATTTGTCCCCAGTACCCAATCTAGACAACTTGCTCAAAAATTATCTATACTTGAGCGTTTACTTTGAGTTAAGAGGACTAGGAGGGAATTATTGCTGAATCACTGAATCTAACCGTTAGCCTGAGAGGCACTCGCGAAGTCCGGGATAACTGTCAGCTATTCCGTCTCACAGGTTTATTAGACGCTTTTTCTGAGCCGACATTTCGTAAAATCCTGTCCAATAAGATTAATGAAGGTCCAAAGCACATAATTCTGGATCTTTCACAAATCGACTTTGTTGATAGCTCAGGCTTGGGTGCGCTGGTACAACTAGCCAAGCAAGCTAATAGCACAGGTACTTTGCAAATTGTTACTAATGCTCGTGTAACTCAAACGGTCAAGCTTGTTCGCTTGGAGAAATTCCTAGCCTTGCAAACTACTGTTGATGCGGCACTAGACAATATCAAGTCGTCTTGATTGCTTCACCAAAAATAATAAATTAAGCTATCCAGATGCTTTTATTGGATAGCTTGATTTCTATGAGAAAACAGGCTGAAAAGACATCCAAACCTAAAAACTTTTTAGATTTGGATGTCTTTTCAGCCGACAAGGAGTATGGCTTACACGACGGTCTGCTATCAGAAGTCAAGAGATACCAAATTAGTATCCCCTACTTCCTGCCCCCAGGCTTCTCCCTAATGAGAACTAACCAATTAAAAAAATAAATAGAGCTTCAGTAATTTTTTTAGTGTTGAATATGCTAGGTATGGTAAGATGGTTAGCTGCATAAAAAATAAATGTTCGCGACAATAATCTCCGAAATATTTTAGTAGGTCAAGGAACGATTAACTTGTGAAGCCTAAGGAGGAAGAAGCTAAAAATGAAAGAGATGGAGTTGCAAAGCTAGATTCATCTGAAATTCCCTCATTGTTGGTAAACACGACCCAATTACCCCAAGCAATATCCGAGACACAAGTGCAACAAATTTCTCCTTCTGCCTTAGCTTACTTGGGGGACGCGATTTACGAACTATATGTTAGAATATTCTTTCTGTTGCCACAGCAACGGCTAGAAAGTTACCATCGTTTGGTAGTGGGGCAGGTAAGAGCAGAAACACAAGCCCTACATTTGCGATCCCTGACTCCGCATTTAAGGAGTAACGAATTAGAAATTGTCCGCCGAGGTCGCAATGCTGCCACAGGCCGACCTAAGCGACTTAACCCCAAAATTTATCAACAGGCAACTAGTCTGGAAACCTTAGTTGGCTATTTATATATCACCGATTACCCTCGTTTAATGGAACTGTTGCAAAAAATCCATCTAGAGAAATAGTTAATGGCTCAATCTCGCCATAGGAAAATCAATCGTCACGGTTCATTAAATTGAGTTAATCGTGATGCCCACCTATCTGCTAAGTACCATAATCCCATGACTAATCAACCACGAAAAATAAATATTACTTGCGAAACAAAGCGTGTGCAACCCATAAAGATCAAAGGTAAGCGGGTTATAGCTAATCCTACTCGTCATCAAACGAAGGGAGAAAGTAAAGCATTCTCCAGTAAACCACGCCCATATCACCAATCTTCCCTGCCTACCCCAGCAATCAAATCATCAGAAGAAAGGGATCTCATTTACGGTCGTCACCCAGTATTGAGTGCACTGGAAAGTCAGCGTGGACTTAACCGTCTCTGGATTACTACTCGTCTGCGCTACGATCCTCGATTTCATCATTTAATTCTCCAAGCTAAGGACAATGGCACAGTTATAGACGAAGTTGAACCAAAGCGTTTAGACCAAATTACCGACGGAGCTAATCACCAAGGTATAGCAGCACAAATTGCTCCTTATGCCTACATAGAATTAGAGGATCTGATTACACAAGCAAAATCAGTTACTGATCCCGTAATTGTAGTTGCTGATGGGATCACCGATCCTCATAACTTGGGGGCAATTATTCGGACAGCAGAAGCAATAGGCTCACAAGGATTAGTTATTCCCCAAAGAAGGGCTTCCGGGATTACTTCAACGGTTGTTAAAGTTGCCGCAGGTGCTTTGGACAACTTTCCTGTAGCTAGAGTGATCAATCTCAGTCGTGCCTTAGAACAATTCAAAGACGCTGGTTATTGGATTTATGGAACTGCTGCTACAGGTAGTGAACCTATACATACTGTGAAGTTCAGCGGCTCCACTGTTTTAGTAATTGGATCTGAAGGTGATGGTTTGAGTATGTTGACACAACGTTCTTGCGATGTTTTAGTCTCAATTCCTTTACAGGGTAAGACTCCCAGCCTCAATGCATCCGTGGCAGCAGGGATGGCGCTTTACGAAATTTATCGTCAACGCTCATTAAATACCCTATATCTTGATAAATTACGCACAATTTCTTTGAAAGAATAACCCTAAAAGAGTATAAAGAAATGTAAAACAAAATAAATTCAAGATATTGTTTAACACCCTGTAGCACGTTTATAAGTTGGTGAAAACCATGAAAACCATTTGGCATAACCTCAAAGAACAGCTGATTAGTGTATCTAACAGCCTCGGCTTGGCTTGGTGGGTAGAGATTGTCACCCAAAATCCCTGTTGCACATACTACTTTGGACCATTTTTTAGTTCAGACGAAGCAGCACTGGCAAGTAAGGGCTACATAGAAGACCTGGAAATCGAAGGAGCGCAAGGAATTGTAGTTAATGTCAAGCGTTGTAAACCTTATGATTTGACTATTGCTGAAGACCTGGGGGAACGGATTGACCGTAAAGTAAAGCCTGCCTTTAGCGGTCAAGTGTAAGATAGATCAGCAGTTATTAGTCAGCTGTCAGCAGTCAAACTAGCTTGACGGTTGACTTTTCAAATAGACTTTGTACTTTATTTGTGTGCGGATCAGTATAAATCCATAGGCTGTCATTGTTCTTGGGCCTAATCCTAAGAACAATGACCAACATACTAAAACAATACTTTTCCCTTAAGGCAGAAGGGGGGAAGCTAGTTACCAACTCCCAATATTACCCAAAAATGCAAATTACTCAAAGTTCCTACACAGCCTACTTGTCACTGACTTAGAATGCTCAGAAGAGTTTTATGGATAAGTATAAGGAAAAGCAATATTTCGTGAATGGGATTTTTCCTAATTTCAGTTCTACAGGTAACTAGTGTAATGTGTGTTATTATGCTCAGATAATTTGGCTAAATACTGCTGCTGTTGGTTGTGGTCTTCCGCGTGGTGGAAGTAAGGACATTTTAGTTTGTCGCTACAGTCCCCCAGGCAATTATCGAGGACAAAAGGCGTATTAAGAGTTGGTAATGAAAATCATTGCTTACAGTTACACTGATCCTCTGTTAGAAGCTACTCCCGATGATGCTAGTTGGGGTTGGGAGGTAGATCGAATTTATAAAGATTTAGGTGACCGACAGTTCTCTGGACAGGCTATGCGATCACAACTACAACAATTACTAATTGACTGTGAAACAGAACCTGCAAATTATTTACTAATTCGTCGTTTAGAAGAATTGGGGGATACATTAGAACAAGTGAGTGATCGCCTCAACCAATTAGAATCAATAGGGTTAATAGTAATTGCTACAGAACAAAAATATACATCTGAATCCGCCAATATCCGCATTGAACTATTGAGCCTACTTCAAGAAATTCAACGTCAACAACGCAGTCGCCGCATCCGTCAAGGACACGCTAGAAATCGTCTCGAAGCATTACCACCACCAGGTAAAGTCGCCTACGGCTACCGCAAAGGTAAAGGAAAATATACTGTTGATCGCAGTACATCACCTATAGTTAAAGATTTTTTCGACAACTTTTTACTTTATGGTTCTCTCCGTGGCTCAGTTCGCTATTTAGCACAAAAATACGGTAAAAAAATATCTGTCACCACTGGAAGGCGTTGGTTAACAAATCCTATTTACCGTGGGGATACTGCTTATCAAAATGGAGAAGTTATCTCTGATACCCATTTGGGGATTATTTCTAGGGAAGAAGCAGCACAAGTTGATCGACTTTTACGCCGGAATAGCCGTTTACCATCTCGTACCGCTAGTGCGCCCCGTTCTTTAGCTGGTTTGGTTGTTTGTAGCCAATGTCAGGTGCAAATGATTGTTACTCGTGTTACTCAGCGTTATCAAAATCAGGAGTATTTGTATTTACGCAATACAAAATGTCCCCAAGTTCCTAAATGTCGTGCTATTCCTTACCCAAAAGTTTTAGAAAGGACGATTGAAATTGTTTGTCGAGACTTACCTTTAGCAGTAGAAGGGATGAATTTTCCTCAACTTGATGCTATTAAAAATAGTTTAAGTGATCAGATTGCAAGACAACAAGAAATCCTCCAACAATTACCCAAATTCATAGAAACTGGAGTTTTGGATATAGAAACAGCCAAAATCAGAGCTTACAAACTCCGCACAGAAATTTCTCAACTCCAAGCCAAGTTAGCAACTCTCCCACCTGTAAATTTGCGTTCTGCTGCTGAAGCTGTTTCTATTTCCCAATTTTGGTTAGATTTATCAGAAGTAGAACGAAGATTTTATTTACGAGAATTCATTCGCCAAATAGATATCATTCGCAATGATAAAGAGTGGGATTTACAGGTAAGTTTCATTTTTTAACTTGTTAATGGTCAGTTTTCAGTGGTTATTATTCTCATATCACCTGGTTACAACTAATAATTGCGAATTCCATAAGCAGTAAGGTTTTTCAGGCTAACACCAAGAATACCTATTTAATAATTAACAAATTTCTCAAACATTCTGACTCCTGACTCCTGAGTTCTTACCGAATTACGAATTAATTATCATCTTGATTTTTAGCTGGTCTTGGTGATTGACCTGCATTCCGCACATTCATAACTTTACTCAGTAAATCGAACCAAAAAGGCGCTCCCATTGCAATCGCCAGACCGCTTACAATCCAACCAGTAATCATGGTTAAGATAGGAACAACAGACCAGCCATTTACTTTATTGATTCTCCAATTGAGTTGTTCTTGTAAGTTCTCTGTTGTCCAACCAATTGGTAAACTAATTTCATTTAAAATCTCTTTAGTATTAAAATTGCTGAGATTGTTAGCATTAGTAGTTTCTACTATTTGCACAGCTTTGTAAACAATAGCTTCTCTCAGTACCATATCTTTTGATAAACGATCAATTATGTGAAATATATCTGCATTTGCACCGAAAGCTAAAGTAATACCAATCAAAATTGCTACTCCTTTAGCATTACGCTTGTAAACGCCACCTGCTCGCTGCATAGAGTTATCAAAATAGCTTTCAAGTTCTCCTCGTAATATTTTAATACCTTCCTCTGTGCTTTTAGCTCTGTATTCTGCTCGTTTTGCTATTGTGCCAATATTCTCTACTATCACAGGTGGTAAGCTATCAATCAATTCCTTAATAGTTTGATATTTTGGACTGTTTTCGTCATGTATGGTTGTTTCTATTTCTGTATAAATAGCACTACTTGTATTCATCAATTGGACAATTTCGTTGATATTTGGCTTCAATCCTCCTAGAATTATTGCCTCGTCAATACTTTGAAAGATGTGTTCACGGAGGACCTGTAATCTCTTCAATGTTTCATATAAGAATTTATATTGGGGGTCTATATTGGCTTCAAAATTATCCACATATCTGTATAGACTATCTTTCATCCTTTCAACAGTGGTATCTATATCAAATCTATGATATTTAAAATCATTAACAATGTCTGTATATTGCTTAGATAGATTCCTGAAATCATTGCTGATATCTTGAGTAATATGATTGGATATTTTAGTTGTTTCCAAATGTTTGTGCAATCTGATAAGAATCTCTCTGACTTCTTGTAAACTCAGCTCTTTAAATTTCCCCAGCCTTACCACTGTTAAAGTATAGACTAATTTAGGTATTTTTAATTCCTCTATCAGAGTTGTAGAGAAAGTATCACCAGACATATAAGAAGGGGCACTACCTTGATTTCTAAAAGCTGTTTCTACTCGTGAAAGCTTACACATCTTTTCCTCTATGGAACGAGTTATAGAAGCTATAAACCAGGTCAGTTTTCTAGGAAGTGTAGATAAAACTCCTTTAGCTTCTTGGTTTATACTTTTGATTAATGGATTAGTATAAATTCTATTTGTTAATTCTATTATTTCCTTGGTTTCTGAGTTTGCCGAATCTCCAGCTAAGAGAATTTCAATTGATTTTCTTAAATGTACAGCTCGCCATTGCAATAATGTAGCCATTAGTTCTTGAATTTCTGACGCTAACAAACTTAAAATTAGGTAAATAAAAATTAGACCTAGGGTAACATCTAAAATAGAAGGTAGGTACATTATACAGACTCCTTCAGGATAATCGACAAGTTAAGGATAGTATTCTTTATATCATTTAACTTGTAAAATGCTTCTGAAATTGTTTAAAAAATAACTGAAAAATTTCTCTCCAGAAAATTCTCATTATTGAGAGGAAACTGAGCTAATTTTGGATCTAGCCATTGCTTGTGCAAATAATTGGTGATGGTGCAATACTGTTCTGGGTTTTGAGCCTTGAAGTTGTAACTTAGTAAGGCATTGGGCATTGAGTGGGTGAGATTCTTATTCCGATTTCCTCATTTTCTTCCCTATTACCTTCTCTACATAATTGAACCAGCGAGTAAAATGATTAGCATAAAATATGCAAGAAGGAAGCTATATTTGGACTCACCTAGGAAAACAGCATCACCCGGTTGACAAATGGATTGATTGGATATGGTTAATAGTCTTACTGTTGGCCGCCATGTTACTGTTCAGTATCAATCTTGGGGGACTTCCCCTACGAGATTGGGATGAAGGGACTGTGGCACAGGTAGCTAAAGAAATTTGGCAGGATTCAGCAGGTTCTATGCGCTGGCTTTACCCTACTTTGGCAGGTGAACCATACTATCACAAGCCACCCTTGATGCATTGGCTAATTGCTTGGTCTTACTCTGTAGGTGGTGTAAACGAATGGACAACTCGCCTACCTGGTGCAATGTTGACTGCCATTTCTGTGCCTTTGCTATATTGTCTTGGTAGAGAGATATTTCGCCAGCGTTGGGCCGCTGTTGATAGCGCGTTAATTTATTTGACAATGCTACCAGTAGTGCGTCATGGCAGGTTAGCAATGTTGGATGGAGTGGTAGTAACCCTGTTAATAGTGATGATTTTGTGTGTGTTGCGATCACGCCGAGATTTACGCTACTGCCTTGGTATTGGGATTAGTTTTGGGCTGATTTGCCTGACTAAAGGTGTATTGGGTATATTATTGGGTGCTGTTGTTGTAGTTTTTATCTTTTGGGATACACCAAGATTACTCACTAGTTCCTATCTATGGATAGGAATATTGATCGGCATTTTACCTGTACTGGGTTGGTACACTGCCCAACTAGTGCACTATGGTTATCCATTCACTGAGATTGATTTAGTCGGTCAACCCCTTAATCAAATTAATTTAGTAGCAAATGGTCAACCTGAAGTATTTTGGTTCTATCTCATAGAAATTCTCAAATGGTCATGGCCGTGGTTAGTATTTCTACCACAAACTCTGCGTTTCATCTGGGACAATCGTAATCTTAGCTGGGCAAGATTAATTATAGTCTGGACTGGTGTGTACTTATTGCTGATTTCTTTGGTTAGTGTCAAGCAGCCCTGGTATATCTTCCCTATTTATCCTGGTTTCGCTTTGGCCTTTGGTTTCCAACTCACAGAAATAAAGAATTTGCGTTTATTCTCCTCCTATCCCCGTGCTTGGGTAACTAGTTTTGCTATCTTAGCCGTTGTAGCTTATGCAGCTAGTATTTATTTCAGTTGGGGGAATACAGGTAAAACAGACTTACAGATGATTTTTGCTACTGTGGCCTTGACTATGACTTTAGCTGCTATTTTAGCAGCACGAGGCCATGGGCAATTTTTGAAGGTTTTAGTTTGGGGAAGCTATATTTCCCTACTGTTGTTGATGAAATCTAATTACTGGATCTGGGAACCAGGAGAAGCTTATCCTGTCAAACCAGTTGCGGTAATGATAGCACGAGCCAATCCAGCAGTTAGGAAAATATACACATCTTTTCCCTACCCCCGTTCATCGTTGAATTTTTATAGTGATCGCACCATTATTCCTACTTCTTTTGGCGACTTGCAATATTATTGGCAGTATGATGTACAACCACCTTATTTGCTTGTGAATGCATCTGCTTTAGAAAATCTTAAACTTCCATTGATTAAAGTAGTTGATCAAGCTCAAGGTTGGCAATTGATCACTCGCTATTAAAAAAGGTAGAACGCAGGGGGCAAGGGCCGAAGATAATACATTCCCCTGCACCTTTTTCTCTTTTTTGACCTTATTTTAAAAACCTAGTACAGTCGTGAACTCAAAATGCCTCTTTCAGAAGAGCTAAGCTAACAGAATAGTGTTTCCAGCAGGCTGCGTCAACAAAATTCAAAATGTATATGGCGTGAGATTTTCAGAGATTTGGAATGGTTGGTTTATTTATGCCAAGCCGTACTAGATTCTACCAGCCTACTCGTGGTAATTTATGGTATGTAATCCTTTCCCAGTTTAATCACCTTCTCATTTTCTTGAACCAATGGATTGTTATACCTTATATTTTCCTCGGTGACAGCAATTGTAGTTAATAAAACCGCACATCCCATAGCCAAAACGATAAAAGGACGCTGGAGAAGAACTAAATCTCTAATGATCCTGGCTAAAGGACGGCTCTGACTACGCAATGCCGAAGCAATGAAAATTTTCTTCCAAGTAAACGGATCACGGACATAATGACCACTTTTACAAACCACAAGCCTTTCGTGACAATATGGACAAGTAAATAAACCAAGATAGGTCTTCACAGGTTTTGTCGTGTTATTTCTTTGGCAAATCGGGCAAGTAACATAATTATTATCAAAGGTGTCTATATTCATCTAGCTTATCTACCTAGTCTATTTACTCACGCTATAAAAATAGCTATATTAAACTTTGATCACTATCGAGTAATCTAGTCAAACCTTTACAACCGCGAGAGGTACGCCAGTTACATTCGCCAAGAAAGTGTATGATCCAGGGTGTGGAGAGGAAAAGAGAATAGCTTTTATTTACACCCAGTCCCAAAATCAATAAGGGACAGAGCTACTACTAACTTTTACGTACACTGTAATCCCTACAACCTTTTCACTAACTTACTCATCTGCCGTCAAGACTAATTCTCTCCTATTTAAACGCTTCTTTTCACAAAAATTCTAACTACTTGCTTGGGTTTACCAAAGCTTTGTAATTGAAACAAATAAAGCATACTTGTCCGGTTACTAAATAATGGCTCACAATGAGAACTAACGAATAAAAGATTAGATTTTTTCCTACATTTCCCCCAGTTTTCATGACTCTCTTGCCTCCTACTCAACTGAGGAAGGTAAGGTCACTACCTGCCTTTCCCAAAACTTCCGCCCGTTTAACTCATCTAATTAATCGTTTTCAACCATCTCCAGAAACAGTAGTGCTGTTTTTAGCCGTGCTTATTGGTGGTGGTACTGGTATGGGTGTAGTTACCTTTCACTATTTAATCCAGCTGATTCACGACCTAATGCTGGAAGATTTCATGGGACATATAGGAGTCTGGGGTGCTTGGACTTTAGCTTGTGTTCCCACACTAGGTGGTTTGATTGTAGGTTTAATGCGTTGGCGCACTCAAGACTTTGGCCCCGGACTTTCATCTCTAATCGCTGTCTCTCAAGGCAGAGAGGTGAAGCAACAACTACGACCTGTTACTAAAATGATAGCTGCTGCTGTCTCTTTAGGTAGTGGTGCATCTTTGGGGCCAGAAGGACCAAGCGTTGAAATTGGTACTAATTTTGGGGTGTTGTTGTCAGATGTACTACAGCAAGTTTCTCAAGAGAGACAGCGGTTACTTTTGGGTGCAGGTGCTGCGGCTGGTTTAGCAGCAGGATTTAATGCTCCCATTGCCGGAGTATTTTTTGCTCTAGAAGTAGTGATGGGAACTACATCTTTTGCCACTTATGCTGTGAGTGTTGTCTTACTAGCAGCAGTAGTAGCAGCATTAATAGCTCAAATTGGTTTAGGATCCCAACCTGCTTTTGCTCTACCTGCTTACCAAGTCCGTAGTCCATTCGAATTACCCCTTTATCTAGGCTTGGGTTTGGGTGCAAGTTTAGTTGCACTGACCTATACTCAATCCATTCGTTTAGCTAAAGGCTTCTTTGAAGGTCGGATTAAAGGATCTGAAGTTTTTACAAAGATTCCTCAGCCGATTCAACCAATTATTGGTGGTGCAGTAGTTGGACTTGTGGCCTTACAGTACCCACAAATTTTAGGCACTGGTTATGGAACTGTGCAAGCAATGCTGCAAGATCAGGAATTTTCTTTAAACCTTTTACTTGAACTTATAGTATTGAAACTGCTAATGACCGCGGTTAGTTCTGCTAGTGGGTTTGTAGGTGGTTTGTTTGCACCGGCAATGTTTTTAGGTGCATCCTTTGGCTCAGCTTACGCCAAAGTCTTAGCTTTGATAGCGCCCATAATTGGTGAATATATGGCTGCTCCTCCAGCTTATGCAATGGTGGGTATGGCTGCTGTTTTGGCGGCTAGTGTAAGAGCGCCCTTAACAGCTATTTTAATGTTGTTTGAATTAACCCGTGACTACCGCATAGTTTTACCTTTGATGGCAGCAGTGGGTTTAAGTGTATGGTTAGTAGAGCGAATTAAACCAAATGTTAACTCTAACTCTAATCTTCAACAGATTGGGCTTGCAGAATTGAAAGATGAGCAAGTAGAAATAGTGCAGGAAATTTCGGTCGCAGATGCTATGCACTCCTACCCCAAAAAAATGCCTGCAAATCTTGGCGTTTTGGAAGCAGCTATGGAAATGATCCGTGATCGCACACGCACTGCTTTAGTAATTGATAATTCAGAAAAATTAGTGGGTATTCTTTCTCTAGATGATATAAACCGTACCCTTTCCCAAAGGGAAAGTTTCGAGAATTCTCCTACTCAAATACAGGCTAATTTTGCCAGTCAAACAGTAATAGACATTTGTACAACTGATGTTCTCTATGCTTGGAAGGATGAACCCTTATCAGAAGCTCTAGACCGTATGGCGTTGCGTGGTTTGTATCAATTACCAGTAGTTGCAAGAGATAACCCCGATTGCATTTTAGGTTTATTAGAAAAGGAGCAAGTTGCTTTAACTTGTAACTTGGCAGCAACGCGCAAGGCAATACAGGAGTATTTACCTATCTTATCAATAACAGATATAGTGATTGGTCATTAATCATTGGTCATTAATCATTGGTCATTAATCATTGGTCATTGGTCATTAGTCATTGATAAAGATAAACAACTGACAAATGACAAATGACAAATCATTAAGCTGTAGCTTCTACTTCAGCATCCTCTTCCCTGTATTCTGGGTCTACTTGCCGCAATCTAATGTGCTTTTTACCCAAAGTGATGATAAATTCATCTCCAGGTTTAAGATTCATCTGTTTTGTATAAGCGGAACCTATCAGTAAGTTATTATTCGACTGCACACTAATTCTATAGCTAGCACTGCGTCCACCACGACCATTAGCACTAGGTGTGCTATCCAACTGAATGCCCTCAGCATCAATTAGGGCATTCAAGAATTTCATCATATTGACGCGCTCTATACCATTTTTGGTAACAGTATAGTAGCCACACTGTTTAGCTTTGTCTTCCTTGCTCTCGTTCTCTAGCTCCTTGACTTTTTTGAGCAGTTCTTCACCAACAAGGGGGTCAATTTTTTTCTGTTTAGGCATCAACTTAGGTCGAAAATGAATGTTTGAAGTGGTTGAATCGATTTTATTTTAACTGATACTGAGCTAACAGGAACAGAATCCTTTATTTTTTATCTCAGCATAGGCAAGTATATTACACTTACAGAAAAAATTGTTGCACAATTACCAATCTTGTCAAGATATTTTCTGAAATACAATTCTGACAATGGTGATATATATATAGTTTGTGAATTGCTGGTAGACTGTAGTTGTTTAACTTTTTTAAAGTCCCGTAAAAAATTCGCTGCTCACGGAAGATGATCTTGAAGTCATTAGCCATTGCTCATTGACATTGACATATTGCTTCCCTATTCCCCATTCCCTGATATCTGACAGATGAAAGTAACCACCAGAGGACACTATAGTGTTAAGGCATTGCTAGATTTAAGTTTACAGCCAAAATATGGACCTGTGTCTGTAAAAGCAATTGCCAAGCGTCAAGATATTCCGGCTCCTTATTTAGAGAAACTGCTAATAGAAATGCGTCGCGCCGGGTTAGTGAAATCAATTCGTGGCAGCATCGGTGGTTATCAATTAGCAATAAAACCTGCACAAATCTCTATAGGACAAATTTTAGAAGCAGTAGGGGAAAATATAACCCACTTACCTTTGAACAATCCACGTCCTGTACAAGCGGAAGATTGGGTAACATTTACACTATGGCAAAGACTTAACCAAAAACTAAAAGAGGCTTTATATAGTATCACTCTGGCAGACCTTTATTATGATGCTCGTAGTTGGCAGGCATCTCTGGGAGAAGTAGCTAGTTTTTTAGTTTAGTCCAGTTGTCAATTAACAGTTATCAGTTATTAATATAACTTGTTTGGAGTTCCCTGTTTCCAATTACCAATGACCAAGAACATCTATATCTTCATCATTGCAGCGTTGTTAGATTATTTAATTGGCGACCCTTGGGGTTGGCCTCATCCAGTGCGAGTGATGGGGTGGATAATTTCTGGCTTAAGTAAATTTTGTCTGCAACATTGCCAGAGTGATATAACACAGCGTCTAGCTGGAATTATACTCGCTATATTACTTATAATAGGGAGTGGTTTGTCAGGCTGGTCAATCATTCAAATAGCCAAATGGCTGCATCCATTGTTAGGAATCATATTAGAGAGTATTTTTCTAGCCAGTTGTTTTGCCCTTCATAGTTTACGAACTGCTGCTGTAGATGTTATCAAACCTTTAACAACAGGAAATTTAGAAGAAGCGCGACAGATTTTAAGTAATTATGTGAGTCGTGATACAGCAAACCTCTCAGAACCAGAAGTTTTGCGAGCAGTTCTAGAAACAGTAACAGAAAATGCTACGGATGGAGTAATGGCTCCTTTATTCTATGCAATTGTGGGTGCATTAGTTCCTTTTGTTGGAGCAGTCCCTTTGGTTCTAGCATATAAGGCCAGTAGTACCTTAGATTCAATGGTGGGTTATCGACAAGCACCCTATACTTATATAGGTTGGTTCAGTGCTAGGTCAGAAGACTTTTTAACTTGGGTTCCTTGTAGGTTAACAGTGATGACTTTGGGACTTTTATCAGTTAAACCCTTACATGTTTGGAGTATTTGTCGCCGGGATGCTATTCAAGACCCCAGTCCTAATTCTGGTTGGAGCGAGTGTGCCTATGCGGCTATTTTAGGTGTACAGATGGGAGGGATAAATTATTATGGTGGAGTAACTAAAAATAAACCATTGTTAGGAGATGCTACTTATCCAATAACTCCAGCATCAATTTACAGAGCTTTGCAATTGACTAGATATTCGTTTTTACTGTGGTTGGGGTTGGCAATATTTTTAATATATAATTCGTAATTCATAATTGGAGACAGAAAGCTGAAAGCTGAAGAAAGATAAATATTCCTCCATCTCCCTCCCCCAGTATTTATGTCTACCAAAGTAGTTGAAATTCTCTCATCAGAAGAACTGCGTCGTACCTTGACCCGCCTTGCTTCTCAAATTATTGAAAGAACTCGTGATTTGTCCCAATTGGTACTTTTGGGTATTCACACTAGAGGTGTACCTTTAGCTATTTTATTGGCTCGTCAAATAGAAACTCTTGAAGATATATATGTGTCAGTTGGAGCCTTAGATATTACATTCTATCGTGATGATTTAGATAAAATTGGCTTAAGAACACCTGCTAAAACTGAGATACCTTTTGACTTAACAGGGAAAACAGTCGTTCTAGTTGATGATGTCATTTTCAAAGGTAGAACAATTCGTGCTGCTTTGAATGCAGTGAATGAGTATGGTAGACCAGAGGTGATTCGTTTGGCTGTATTAGTAGATAGGGGTCATCGCGAGTTACCAATTCACCCAGATTTTGTAGGTAAGAAACTGCCTACTGCTAAAGAAGAGATTGTCAAAGTTTACTTACAAGAGGGGGATGGACGGGATGCGGTGGAATTGATTGGTAATTGAATCAGGTGATAAGTGATAGGTGACAGGTAACAGTGAAGAGAATGATAAAGCAGGAGTCAGGAGTAAAACTTTCTTACTGTCTAGGTTTCAATTGAGATTCTGTACCTCATTGATTTGCAATCTGCTGTAACTGACTACTGTGCTAATGGTTTTTAACAATTTGTCTGTCCTATTATGTTTGTATAAGAAAGATTCAATACCCAGGTGGTCAAATGCATTTACTTTATCGCTGGATAGCAGTCCGCTGATAGCAAGAATTTTGACATTCGGATTAATTTTCTTGAGAGTAGGGATAGTAGTTAGTCCATCCATGGAGTCCATCACTATATCCCATAACTATATCAGTGAACACTAGAGACATTTCATTGTTAAATTCTACATATGAATTCTATTTACTACATATAAAGGAATTGCTTCAATACCATCATGATCTGTCATTACTTGATAGTTGTATTGTTATAGTGATGTTTTTGTAATATCAAAAATAGCAGCTTTGTCATCTAAAACTAATATTAGTTCTCCATTGTCTTGAGTCAAAGATATTTCTGGTTCTTTGATAATTTCAGTTGTATTTTATGCCGCTAAATAAACTTTGAATTTACTGCCTTTTTTTCTTCGCTATGAACATTGATAAAACTGCCATTATTTTTAATAATTCCCAAGACGCTAGAAAGATATGAACCAGTCCCAGAACCAAGTTCCTTAGTAGTAAAAAATGCTTCAAATATCCAGTCCATAATTATTGGATTCATGCTACTACTAGTATCAGTTTCAGTAATAACAACATAACGTCTAACTTGAGCATTAATGTGCATTCGATCATAATTCTCATCAACTAAAATATTTTCGGCAGTAGTCTTTAAAATGTCACATTTGGGTATAGCATCATGGGTATTAACATACAAATTCATTAACACCTTATATATTAGAGATATTTTATCAAACTGCTGTTGATATACGCCGTCCTTGGATTGATGTGAATCGGATAGCAATAATTATCGCCTGGGGGGGTTAAAAATTAGAGAAGTAAGTGTTTTAGTAGCTCTAGGATATCCTCATCGGAGTGAAGCGTTTGCAGCTTATCAATATATTATTATATATAATATATACCCTGAAACACAATGCACTGATTTGTAAGAAGGAACATTGGTAAGATAGTTATAGTTTCTGGGTAAGCATTGGTGATTTTGAACAGGAATGCTTAAGGGTATACTCTGACAACAAATTGCTAGATTGAATGGTAAGATTGATTCACAATACAATCAGGAACTCTAGCAATAAATTTACAACAAGTTTAAAAGCACTAGCTTTTTTATGCTAATATTTTCGGCTAGTTTATGAAAATTACGTGCTCGTTGGGGCGATAACTCCTAGTGCTTAACGTATATGTTGTGTAGTTCTTCCGTTTTTATCTTAGGGTTTTTGCCAGTAACTCTGCTGGTATTGTCGCTCTTAAGTAAGTAAATAGAGACTAAATCAATTAGTATTATCTTGACTGCTCATATCTTCTATATTTCTCCATTCTTATTGGAATCTTTTTTCTCCAGTACGACAGGCATTAACCCCCGGATATATTTTACTTATTATTCTTTCTATTGTTTTTAATTATCAAATTAGGATGGCGATCACCTCAGCCCAACTCTTTAGTAGTCGAGCTAAACTTTTATTGATTATTGGTACTGTAACCTATATCAGCCTAATTGCTTATTATAAATAAGCTAACTTCTTTTTATCTTCAGTTAGTAGTTTGTTTGCAGCTAAATGGAATTTGTGTACTTCAATACTTATCCTGGGGATTTCTGTTTACACCTTTACCCAAATACGTACCGACTAGATAGCCTATCTTGCACAAGTTAAAGGTGAAGAGTATAACTTACCAAGTTACACATCATTTATTCTCTTCTTTCCTCACCTAATTGCCAGTCCAATAGTACGTCATGATGAACTCATTCCCGAACTGGATCGTTTCAAATACTTTGTCTTTTCTGGTAGAAATTTTCCTTTAGGGCTAACGCTATTTAGTCTAGGTTTAGCTAAAAAATTATCATTGCCGATAGTTTAGATCAGTGGGTAGTCCTAGTATTTACTCATGCTGATATTCCCACATTCATTGAAGCTCGGGTAGGAGCTTCAACCTATAAAATTCAGGTATATTTTGATTTTTCAAGTTATTTAGATATAGCAGTTGGACTAGGATTTATGTTTAAAACTCACCTATTAATCAAGTTTAACTCCCCCTATAAATCTACTTAAATTACTGACTTTTAGAGACGTTAGTATATTAACATTTTTAACTTTTTTAGACTCATTTATACTTTCCCTTACTAGGAAGTCATAAAGAAGAAGTCCAACATTATGTCAACTTAATTATCACCATTTTATTAGGAGAATTATGGTATTTTCCAGGTTGGAAATTGCCGACTTCGTGAGGATTACAAGGTATATTATCATCAATAAATCATGGCTGGCGAAAACTAAATATTAAACTTACTAGATTAGGAGAGTCGTTGATGACATTTCTTGCAGTGGTAGTGGTTTGGGTAATCCTCCGCGCTCAAAATTTACGGGATGCTATAGAACTTCTCAAAACAATATCGGGAATAAATGGCATAGTTATCCCTGGTGCACCAGGTGCTAAACTGTCTATTCTGTCTCAATTTGGTATTCAAGTTCAAGAATGGAATCAGCCGACTTATTTACCTGAATTTTATGGTAAATAATCTTTAAGCATTGTTGTCTTATTTGCACTAATTATTACTGTTATATTCCTACCTAATATTTAGGAAATCAGGAATAAAATAACTTCTAACAAATCGTGGGGAAGTGGTATATGTTTATTGGCTAGCTATTCCATACTTCCCCTGAATAATATTTCTGAATTACTTTATTCTCAATTTTATAAACAAGTATAAAAAGTATAATAGTATTTCCCAGTTCCCATGAGTAGTTCTTCTTCCAGTTTAACTAATTTTTGTGAAACTCAACCTAGGAAGTCAGATAATTATCCTCACTTTAATAAGTGGCTTTTAGTAACTATACCGATATCTATCTTGATGGTAGTAAGTCTTAATCTGACCATTGATCCTTCTGGAATATATGAAACTCCCAATTTTCGGGTATTAATCATGTAAGACCTAAAAGAAATTTTAATGATCGGTTACATAGAACTATTGATATTCTTCAAGTAAAACCAGAGGTTTTATTTTTAGGTTTATCAAGAACTAAACAAGGAGATCCTAGTCATCCAACTTTATTTAGTGCTCAACTTGTTTACAATCTAGCTCTTTATGGAGCTAGTCCATCCGGAATTATTCGGTATTTATAACATAAAGTTAGAAATTAGCCTTACCTAAAAAGAAGTAACTTTGGGAACTTATTTTTTTATTTTCAATGATCTTATGAGTAATAAAACTAGCTTTTATTAAAGTAGTTTAGAAAAAACTTGTTTAACTCCTGCTGATCTTATGAATTCTCTCTTCTCAATAGATACTTTATACGTGAGCAAGGAAACAGTATTAGGTAGTTTGAATTAGTCTAATAAAGACAACTAATATGGATAAAATTAGTTCCTACTTAATCGTCAATATAAAGGTGGAAATACTAAAGGAATGCTTACAGCATCTAGTTGTAGATAATACAATCTACATCACAAATATAAGTTATGTAATAAACATTTTGATAACTTCCAAAAAATCGTTAATTTGTGTCGATAAAAGAAGATAAGACTAATTGTTTATATTTATCCTGCTCATGCTACTAAATGGTAAGCAATTCGCGCTACAGGAGATTGGCAAACCTTTGAAAATTGGAATAGGGAAGTTGTGCAAGTAACTCCTGTCTACGATTTCTTTGGATATAATACTATCAATGCTGAATCAGTTAAGGATATAATGGATAACTATGCTGATAATTACCATTATGCTAAACGAGCAGGTGATTTACTATCAAATCCCATTCTTGCTGATAAAGAAAAAGAAAATGAAGTATCAGCAGATTTTGGTGTTCTAGTAACTGGAGAAAATATCGAACCTCATTTAGCTAGAATTCTTGGAGATGGAGAAGAATGGGTAAAAACACACCCAAATGAATTAGATTCAGTCGAAAGTTTGCAAATAAAATTTGTATAAGAACTAAAGAAACAGCATAAAAGGACATTACAGGTAATTAGGTAAATGCCTGATAAGTATTCAGCACTTAGGTAGTCACTAGTACCGGAAGGCGAAAGTCAAAAGTCGGAAATCTTATGGAGTAGCCTTTTCATCTATTTTAAATAGTTGGTTTATTTACGTCCTACTTTACTAGTAATACCGTGAATTCAAACTTAAAAATGAATACGATTTAAGCATTTCGTACTTTTGGAATTAGTGTTTTACTTATGCCTTAATGTACTAGATAAGGTAGTTTGAGAACTCGGTAATTGTCTAATTGTCTAAGTGATGAAAAATTTTACTTTGAAAGTACTTAATAAATAAGATGATTAAAGTACTTAATAAATAAGATGATTATTGTTGCAATTATTTACAGATATGCCTATCAAGTATTGCAGTTTGTAAATATTTTGTGTAGCTGTAAGGACTATACCTTTAGACTTAATGTCGATACAGACATAATTTAATATGGGGATTAAAGACAAATGTTTTTAGCAAATCTACTTTGCCACGAGTTTGTAGTTGCTGTTTCATTTGTGGCTTGTATTGTTGGTCTAGTATTACTGTGGGACAGTAAGATAGAGAAAAATGAAGCCCGAGCGTTAGAAGAAGTCCTGTTGAGAATGAGCTTTGCTTACTGGCTAATTTATTGTGTTGCTTTTGGTATTGAAAAAATGGTTTTACCAGATTGGGAAGGTTTAACCACAACTCTAAAGATTACTAGAGCTTTGTCATATTTTTTAACTTTTTCTTGTATTCTTAGTTTGCCATTACATAAATTTGCAGTACATGAAGTTGAAGAATAGTCAAATGTCAAGGGAGGAGTCTTTTCAATTCTTCCCTGGTTCAATTTTCTTGTTCATGTAGTTTTCATGGCTATAGCGCTCACATATTTGAGTTGTTCCTCTGCTAAAGTTATTAGCACAAAAACCTCTTGCAGCATCTTTCCCTGGCCTACAATGACTTTATAACCCCCACAAATAGCTAGAGAGAGATACACACGCATTTTTGGCGCATGGCCTTTCACTTGTCCAAATTACCGCCCGTATCACAGTAGAAATACCATCCTGTTGACACAAACGTTCTAAAATGGGGATAAGGCTAGGAATGTGGGCAGAATTATTCCAAACGAGTCTACTATCAGTGGGTTTAACCATGATTAAGCTGCTTCCAAAGGTGCCATTGTTAATCCAGCACGTCGCAGCTGTTGATGGTACAATTCTGCTGGTTCTTGGGGACCAACCCAAACTATCGCTTGTCCTTCATAGTGTACTTGATTGGTGAGATCCCAAGCGAGATAGCCTGACATTCCCGGAATATACTTTATCAAACATTCAGCCACGTGCTGAAAAGTGTTGAAATCATCATTCAATACAATCACCTTATAATTAGGATAGATCTTCCGAGTAATTTGATTAACCCGATCAGGTGTCACAGTTGGTGCTGTGGCCATATTGTAAACAGATGCAAGTCTTTTCTCCATAAATTAAAAACCACGTTTTACAAAACTACACTTCAAATAACTAGTTTAATCCATTTTTCGATTGAGAATTAGGGAGAATTCACCAATAATACAATTGAACTAGTAGCACCGTGAATTCAAAATCCTTCTTTCAGAAGAGCTAAGTTAACAAAATAGTGCTTCCAGCAGGCTGCAGTAACAAAATTCAAAATGTCTACGGCATGAGCTTTTCAGATATTTGGAATGATCGGTTTATTTACGCCGTAATTTACTAGGATTATATAAACTAATAACAGGTAGGAAAATGAACATCTTTGAACTCTATAAAACTGACTTCTGCGCTTTGACTCAAGAACAGGTTAATTTAATCAGGACTCAACAATGGGATACATTAGATATCATTAGTTGAATAAAGAAATGGAAACTTTGGGGAGAAAAGAAAGACAGGAATTAAGAAATAAAATAATGGTGTTGCTAGGACATGTGTTCGAATGGTAATTCCAAGCTGAAAAAAGTAGTAATATTTGGCTGAGTATAATTAAAGGATAATGTATTCAAATCAAATTACTTTTACAAAAAAAGTACCAGCTTAAAATCTTATTTAGAGGAAGTTTTTCTCACCGCCTATGAACTTGGTTTAGCATTAGCAATGAGAGAAACAGAATTAGGTCAACAGGTGTTTCCAGAAATATTTCCTTAAACTTCCGAATAAACCCTCAATTCTGACTTTCTAGCAGATTAGGTAAGACTAAAAAGAAAAAACCGATAACTGATAACTGATTTATTTCCAATCTTCCCAGTTTTGGTTAAAAATGGAAGTATCAGGAAAAGCCGTAGGATTACCATTTTGTTCCAACAGCCGTTTTAAAACTTGTAATTGCGGTTCTGGTTTCGGTAAATCATCAACTAACTGATAGGGTGCAATATTCTGTTTGAGTCCAAAACTGGCCAAAGTTCCCGCAGCAGCACCAGAAGACCACTCAAAGGAATGTACACGATACGCAGCCGCAGCTATATGACTGGTAGCAATACTTTTACCTGCTACCAATAAATTATCAATTTTTTGGGGAATCATTGCTCTCAGAGCAATTTGAAATGGATAAGCATTACCAGCACCCCTTCTTTCTCCTGGTCGTTCTTTATTTCCCGGTGTTTCCGCTGGACTTTTTACCATGCAAGGATGAAAATCTATGGCGTAATGACCGATACCTACAGTATCTGGGAAAATCGTGGAACGACTACGCCTATTAGCTTTATCTGGGGGAATCTCACCCATAATAACTGAAGTTACCTCTAAACCTGCCAGTGTCGCTTTTAACTGCCGATACATATTTGGGGGTAGAGTTTTCCGGTAATATTCATCATTATAATTGTGACGAGAAATATCTACTTCCCAAATACTAAAGCCTTCCGGTTGTCCCCAACTGGGACGGCCAATAATACGTCTTCCTTCTCGCATATATGGATATTTGGATAAACCGTGTGCAGTTCCCATTGGGGAATTAAAACCTGTTAATAAGCGATTGTTAGGTTGGGGTTGCTTCACACCTGAACCTAGTTGGGAATCAGTATTCCCAGCAACTAACCAGTAATAATAAGCGAGAGAATTTTCTTCTCCTTTGCGTAAGGTTTCGGTTCTTAGTCCTCCCAACCACCCACCAGGCTGTAATTGACCTGTGGATTTTAATTCTTGATTAGTATAAATTAGATTATCTTTAGTTGTTCCTGGACGGTAGTCATTTCCCCAAGTCCAGTTTTGCATGGATATGTCCCCTGGGGTAGGGGTGGTAAAATTGACACCACCAAATTTAGTTTGTTTTCCCTGTTGCGGACTCCAAATACGACGATAGGTGAAAACTAAATCAAAATTTGCTAATCTTGCTAATTCATAGCTGAAATAAGGTGCATATTGGGGATAAAATCGCGGCATTACTTGGTTTTTTGGTTCTTTTGTTGCCTCCATTGCAAAGGTGTATGTAAAACCTTGGGTACAATAAGGATCATTACTCGTGCTGGAAGATGAAGGTTCGAGATAGGAACGCGCATCAATTCCCAAACGGTAAGGAACATCTGCTAAAGCGATAATTTCCCCAGTTTCACTGGTGTCTACAACGTACCATTTTGATGTTTGGTTTTGAGATTGTTTGGGGAGAAAGGGAATTATAGTTTTAGTGAAGCGGGACGAGTTCTGGTAACTATAAGCGTCTTCAATGGTTTGAGATAAGGTGAATGTGTTGAGGGGTGGTGCGTTTTTTGCGGGTTCGTGTTGTATTGCGATCACACTATTAATTATTTTACCATCTTGGCTAAGTTGTAAATCTTTAATTACGGTATTTGGAAACCACTGTAATTTTCCTTTACCCTGTTTTTCGGCATCTTTAAGCATTTTTGTGATGACGTTGTGAGCATCACGGGGGACAAAGCAGGAGTCACTTACCCAACAGTCACCAGGATTAAGTTTGCCATATTTGCGTTGAATACGGTTTCGCAATTCCAAATATCCACGAGAATAGAATTGTTTAGCTCTTTGGGTTGGTCTTTCATCTAACGCAGATGTACCTTGAGAAGATATTTGTCCACCTAACCAGTCGGTAATTTCTGTTAAACAAACTGTCCTTCCTGCCAGTAAGCCTTCATAAGCTGTAGCGACTCCAGAAAGTCCACCACCAACAATGAGAATTTCACAGTTGACGGTTTTATCTGGGTTTCTGGGTGGGGTTGCAGTGACGAAATAGGGAGTAGTGAGAATGGTGGTTAGTAAGCTGATGCTGATGAGTAATTTTTGGTGAGAAGCCTTTCTTTGTATACGATTCATGGTTTCTGGACTTTGGAAACTACGTTATTTTGTAGACGGTAGTTTTGGGGAAATGTTCTTTGCGAGCTTGGATAAGACAACTCCACAAAAAGAAATACCTAATATCATTCTGTTAGCGCAGGGTAGCGCAAGCCATACGGAACTAAATTTAGTAAGGAATTTATGAGATACTCTATTTTACTTACTAGACATGACAATAGTTTGCGTGACGATTTATGAGTCATATGCTACGCTTCGCATTGATGCAGTATCCCTTCGGGATATAGCATGACAAGACAAGAATATTTGGTTTTTAGCTTACTCTAAGTATTAGGTTTGTAAAAACCATCGAATGTCCTATTTGCAAGCTATTCATTGTATTGATATTTCGTTAAGTAGGTTAATTTCTTAACACCGACTCACTTACAGCAGATTTTAGATAAATAGACTTGTCCACAAAAGATAAAAAGCCTACTATGAAAGCGTTACACTAACTTTCATTGGGATCAAAAACTAATTATATTATAGCTGAACGTAGAAATAAGAGTCTGGGGATGAAAATCTCAAAACTTTTAATAATTTTGAGAAACATAGCTTTCTACAAAAGAAAATCTAAAGGCTGATAATTCAAATATTACGACTTACTATAAATGAATAATTGAGATCTAACGTAACCAATGCACATATTGCTATTATCACCTGATAATACTGATTATAATGATATCGAGCTAAACGAAATCTATAACTAGCTACTTGGAAAGTTTTAACTCTACATATGAGATATTCAACACCAATTCTTCTTCAGGATATTTCTTTATTTTCTTCTTCTTAAATCTCTGAAACTTCAGTAGTAATAAATTCTCGTCCTATATAAGCTCTGTCTCCCAGAAGTCTTTTTTTTGGTATCTAAGTTTTGGCGATTACTTCTAAATAGTGTATTATAGTATAATATCGCTTATCTTACCTAATTGTCCAATAGAAATATCAACTATAAGTTCACCTCCCGGCAATACTATAAGCTGATTTTCCAGAGTGTGTATTGTCTTCTTACCTAAATAATATTTTTATGATCTTGATAGTCACCTGGTCTTTCTATACCTTTTTCTGCACTATCTATAATTAATTAATACTAACTCAGTCCTTCGCATAGTTCTTTATATTTTTGCTCATCTTTTTTGCTTCTTATATTTGTGAGACAGCTAAAGTTTCCCTCAAGTTTCCCTCATAATTTATACCCAATAATTAAATCTCTTGTTTGCTTTTGTCCTCGATACATCAAACAATAATCATAGAATTTAAGCTGTTGGCTTCTGTCTCAAGTCTACTAGGTATCTAGGTATATAGATACTACCTCCTTTCGGGTTATTTCTGCTTTACATCCTCATCCAGATGCCATTAACCTAATTTTTTCAATTTCTGCTTGTTTATCTAGATGCCTTTTTTCTGCTAATGCTACCAATGTGATAAAGTGTTCATACTTAATCCCAATTAATCTTTTCGATTTCTGGCGGTATAATTCTATCCTTTCCTTTCCAGGGAACTAATATACACAGTTATATTGGTTCCATTTATTTTTCCACCGGCTTTCTTTAAAAGAAAGCTCTAATGAGGTAGAGAATCTAAATTGAAACCAAGACAGTAAGAGAGTTTTACTCCTGACTCCTGCTGTATCTCTTGTCCATTCTCTGCACGAGAACATATTTCTCAAGAAAAAATAAAATTACGGCAATTCTATAACCTAAGAACTACCATTAAAACAAACAATTAAAAATCGGTATGTGCCATCATGACAACTAAAAAGGAATTTAACAGCTTTGAAGAAATGCTATCAGGTTCTGATGTTCCAGTATTAGTGGACTTTTACGCTGACTGGTGTGGTCCTTGTCAGATGATGGTCCCAATTTTAGAGCAGGTTAATGCTCAATTGAAAGACCGTTTACGAATTGTCAAAATTGACACTGAAAAGTACACAGGATTAGCGAGTCAGTATACAATTGCTGCTTTACCAACCTTGGTACTATTTAAGGAAGGTAAGGCAGTATATAGAATTGAGGGTGTAGTCGAAGCACCACAGTTAGTTCAACATCTGAAAACTCTGATTTAATTTGGTAACAGGTGATAGGTAATAGGGAAGAGTATATATAGAAGAAGTAGTTAATTATTCATTCTCCCCTATTACCTGTTACCTCTTCTTTTTAAGAACGACGTGCATTTAAGCAACACCATTCTTTTCTCTTCCAAAGAGTAGCTACAACCCAGCCATTTTGTTCTAAAACATCAGCAACATCTTTAGATTGTTCTAGTAAAATACCGCTAAATACCCCCCAGCTAGTAGTTTTAGTAATAGCTCCCATTTCTGGAATTAAGTCAATAATGACATCAGCCAAAATATTGCAAACAATACCGTCTACTGGTTGAGAAATCAGTTTTGTCAAAATATCTACACTACCCTGGGCAGGTATTAACTGTTCTGAATTAATATTATTAAGGGCGCGATTGCTGAAAGTTGATTTCACAGCTAAGGGATTATTATCGACTGCATAAACTTTTTCTGCTCCCAAAAGTATGGCACCAATGGAAAGGATACCAGACCCACAACCGATATCTGCGATTACTAAAGATTGTCTTTTTTCATTCTTATCAATAAATGCTGTGGGGACTCCGCTAAGGCGCATTTCTAAAGATTCTAAACACAGTTGAGTTGTGGCATGATTGCCTCTACCAAAAGCAACACCTGGATCGAGGCGAATCACTAACCGTTCTAATGAGTCCTGTAACGGTAGCCATGCGGGATTAATTAGGAAGCGATCACCTATTTCTTGAGGTTGCCAATACTGTTTCCAGCTACTAGCCCAATCCTCTTCATCAATCAAATTCCAGTGTAGCAGGGGAGATGGCAATCCTATACACAAAGCATCTTGACGTAAGCATAGTGATAGTGCCGACAAATCTAGTAGTTGTGCTTGAAAACTTGGTAAATAAGCCTTTAATAGTGAAGAATTCCCTTGACTTTCGCTGGCTGTACCACAACAGCCAAAATCTTCCAGTCGCCAACAGATAATATCTTCTAGGTCTGGTTCACATAAAATTTTCAGTTCCCACCAAGTATTTGCCATAAAATTTTAGATTTTTAGATTTTAGATTTATCATGGGAACAGGTAATAGGGAATAGGGAACAGGGAAGGAGGAATAGGAAATCAAACTTTCACCTATCACCCACCTGTCACCTAATTTGTAATCCAAAATTAAAGTGTTACTGTATATGCATCTCGAATGCCAGGTACTTTCGTAATTTCATCCAAAATGCTATCTGGTAAAGGATCATCAATACTCAAAGCCATGACCGCATCACCACGGACAATTTTTCGTCCTACCTGCATACTGGCAATATTTACATTAAAACTACCTAACAGAGAACCGAGTTTACCAATAATTCCTGGCATATCACGGTGCAGAGTGAACAGCATATATTTGCTAGGTGGAACGTTAATGGGGAAGCCGTCAACATCAGTTAGGTGGATTTCTTTATCACCCAACAAAGCACCTGTGACAGAATGAGTGCCTAAAGTGCCTGTAGCTTCTAAATGGAGTGATCCTGCATAATCTCGTGCAGAAGCATCCCTTGTTTCAATAACGCGAATACCCCTTTCTTTGGCTTCTATACTGGCGTTGACGTAATTTACTCGTTCCCGCAAAGCCTGATATAGTAGTCCTTTCAGGGCTGCTACTACTAAAGGCTGACTCTTATTAGTTGCCAGTTCCCCTTGTAGTTTGACAGTCAGTGTTTCCACCCTTCCTCCTGCTAGTTGTCCTACCAAGTTACCTAAGGTTTCCGCCAACTGCATATAGGGTTTGAGTTCTTCCAAGATATCAGGTCCGAGTCCCGGAATATTAACAGCAGAACGGGCTGGTAGTCCTAAAATAACATCACGGATTTGTTCAGCTACGTCTATGGCTACGTTAACTTGGGCTTCTGTGGTAGATGCACCTAAGTGGGGAGTAAGGATAACATCTTTACCGAGTGATCGCAACTCAGACTCTCCCAGAGGTTCATAATCGAACACATCCAACGCTGCACCACCGATTGTACCTTCTTTAATCGCCGCTGCCAAAGCTGACTCATCAATGATTCCACCACGAGCGCAATTGATAATTCTAGCAGTTTGTTTCATCTTTGCCAAAGTTTTAGCGTTGATTAAATTGGTAGTTTCTGGAGTTTTAGGGATGTGTAAAGTAATATAATCTGCTTGCTGGAATAGCAAATCTAAATCTACCAACTGACAACCCATTTGTTCAGCCCGTTCTGTAGAAATAAAGGGATCATAAGCTAATAGCTTCATCCCCATAGCCTTAGCTACAGACGCTACATGGGAGCCAATTTTCCCTAACCCAACAATGCCGAGATTTTTTTTGTATACTTCTGCACCCACAAAAGTGTTCCTATCCCATTCACCGCGTTTAACAGAAGCATTTGCATCCGGGATATGACGGGATAAAGATAACATCATTGCTAGTGCGTGTTCAGCAGCAGCGATCGTGTTTCCCTCTGGAGAATTAACTACTATAATACCTTTACGGGTAGCAGCAGGAACATCCACATTATCCACACCTACACCAGCACGACCAATAATTTTTAATTGTGTGCCAGCTTCAATAATCTCTTGAGTAACGCGAGTTCCAGAACGGATCATTAGCGCGTCATACTCACCAATAACTTCTATCAGTTCTGCTGGTTCTAGACCTGTTTTGACATCAACCGTAGCAACTTGGGAAAGAATGTCAATACCAGCTTGGTCAATCGGATCGGAGACAAGAACCTTGGACATGATTACTTCATTGAAAATTACAGGTTGTGCTGTACAAGACTTTTAAGTTTAGTCTTTATCCGTCTCAATTCAGCAAAAATTATGGGTTTTTATATCGAACCAGCTGCTGTCAGCGTTCACTATACTGAGCTCTAAATACTGAGCTGTAAAAACTTTTTACAAATTCGCCATTGGACTCTTAATTCGCCATTGGACTCTTAATAACCATTTTTAAGTGATGAGTTGTGATTTGATTATCTCTCACATAAATTATCTATCACGTACTTCTAAAGTATAATTCTGGATAGCTTTGGTAATCTCCTCCCGCAGATTTGTATAAACTTTAGCAAACAGCGGTTGCTTTTCCGAAAGTCCTAAGACATCGGAAGTAACTAAAATCTGTCCGTTACATTCCAAACCTGCACCAATACCAATGGTAGGGATACGCAACTTTTGTGTAATTTGTAAGGCTAGTTGGGGCGGGATATGTTCTAATACTATTGAAAATACACCTGCTTGTTCGAGAGTGATCGCTTCATTTAAAATTCTCTCACTGGCTTCTGGGCTCTTCCCCTGTTGTCGCAAACCCAATTGATGTACAGATTGTGGTGTCAATCCTACATGACCCATTACCGGAATTCCTGCTTGCACCAACCTAGCAACCGTTTCCACCATTGAAGGATGTCCACCCTCTAATTTTACCGCTTGTGCCCCTGTTTCCTTCAAAACCCTCCCGGCTGAGTGCATAGCTTGGGAAATACTTTCTTGATAGGTTAAGAATGGTAAATCAACCACAACCAAAGCCCGTTTGACACCACGACGCACAGCTTTAGCATGATGGATCATTTCATCTAGAGTTACTGGCAGCGTTGTATCATACCCAAGCACTACTGCCAGAGAATCTCCTACCAGAATTAAATCTACACCAGCTGCATCTAACAGTTGAGCGATCACATAATCCCAAGCAGTCAAAGCGACAATTGGCCGTCCCTGGTGTTTCCATTGAATTAATTGGTGGGTAGTAATTACCATAATCAATTAAAAATTCAAAACTCAAAATTAAAAATTAGAAGTAGGGAATAGGTGACAGAAGACAGGAGGTAAAAGACAGTAGGTAATACATGTATATTATTCTTATTCTCTCTTGAACTCCATACCCTATACCTCATACCCTACTTCACACTCCGACCAAAACTAAAATGAGGTCTTGCCTTATCCATTGTAGGCATTAACCAAGCTAGTCCCTCACTGGTTCCCACCCACAACTTATTACCAATATCAGGAACAATCGTCAGCACCCGACTAGAAGGAAGTCCCGCAACTCTATCTAACAAAGCTCCAGTATTCCGATTTAATCGGAGTAACCCATTAGTAGTACCAACCCAAACATTACCATCTTGAGCAAAACGAACTGAAGTTACATTTCGTCCGCGCAGAGGAGTTACAGACCTAAGCACAATAGCATTTTTCGGATTAACTACTAGTAATTGATTTGGCATCCCTGCCCAAATTAACCCTTCAGGACTAATGGCCAAAGTTTGTACTGTCGACCCTGGCAGATTATTGATCCTCTTCATAATTAAAGCACTAGCAGTATTCACCCTGATCAGTCCATCCAAAGTCCCAGCCCAAAGCTGACCTTCAGCATCTAAGGTCATCGCATTTATACAAACACCAGGGATGTTTTTAACTGTTGTCATGATCAAGCCTTGATCGGGACTAATCAAAGCTAAACCACTATCAGTACCTGTCCATAAATAACCCCGTTTATCAATCAGCAGCGACAACACCCTTTTGGAAGGTAGTAATAAATTTTGGGCTGTAATTTCATTAGTGTGGGGGTCTACTCGTGTCAACCCTTCATAATTACCCACCCACAAACGACCGACTTTATCTTGAGCTAATGCACTAATAGTCAGATTCGGTAAACTGACACGAGCAATAATATTACCTGTATTCGGGTCAATCTGCGATAAACCACGCCAAGAACCTACCCACAAACTACCAGCAAAATCACTTAATAAGTTACTAATACGATAATCAGTTTCTACTTCTCTCTCCTGCACATCTCGATCATCCGGTAAAGGATCTACTCGTTTTGGAGGAGGTGCAACTGGATAAGTAGCATTATTAGTCGGATTAATATCAGGTTTTCGTTGGGCTCTCACTGGTATCCTTGTACTGGGGATAGCTATCAGCCCCAGTAAAATAGAAATCATCAATAGACGAGTACCTCTATTAAATAATACCACGCTTGTATATCCTTTGGAGACAGTACCTGAGAACTCAGTAATTCAGAATGTAAAACTAACAAATAATAGTAACCCTAATCTGGAACTGTACTGCTATACAACTAATAATTACCCTTTGTAAAGTAGTTTTAATAAAATTTCTAAAGATTCCTCTAATAAGAAATTTAAATAAATCAGTTAAAAACTTTCAAAGGAAAACTTATTGAATTCTTGATATATTGTGAGACAAGTTACAAATTACGTCGTGTGCAGTTTTTATCTTTGGCTCATTCTGGAGCTAAACCGCAGTTAGTGAAGTTTCCTCTATATCTTTATATACTCAATCAGGAGAAAGATATCAGGAGAGAAGAAGCCGGAAAATAAGCTAGATAGCCTAAAATCCTAATTTTTCCTAGTTTTAAGGCATAAATTTTAAAAAATGCCCATAAAGCGCCGAAGTTTCTCTGAAATTAAGCAGGTTTAGTACAGTAAGCAAAAGATATATCAAAGACTTTGTGTTCTTGGAACAAGGGAAAAAACCAAGAAGCACCTAGATGTGCGCCTCTACTATTTTAGAGAGATAAAAAGGTGCGGTAATTTGGTACTGTTACCAAGTATTTACAGAACAAATAACGCTACCCTCAACCAACAAACAACCCCAAATATAAGTTTTCCTTATTCCTTTAAAAGGAGAAAGATAAAGGGTGATAAAAAGTTGCACATAACGTGATTTGATAGTAAAAAGATTGACTTCTTGGAAGGAAAATATGTCTTACGCGCAAACGAAGACTCAGCCTAAATCTGGGTATCAAGCTGGGGTTAAAGATTACAGACTAACTTATTACACTCCCGATTACACACCTAAAGATACAGATATTCTTGCAGCATTCCGGATGACTCCTCAGCCTGGAGTACCTCCCGAAGAAGCTGGTGCTGCGGTAGCGGCGGAGTCTTCTACAGGTACTTGGACAACTGTATGGACAGACTTGCTCACCGACCTAGACCGTTACAAAGGTCGTTGCTATGATCTCGAACCAGTTCCTGGTGAAGATAACCAATACATTGCTTACGTTGCTTATCCTCTGGACTTGTTTGAGGAAGGTTCTGTAACCAATATGTTGACCTCTATCGTAGGTAACGTATTCGGTTTCAAGGCATTACGTGCATTACGTTTGGAAGACTTGCGGATTCCAGTTGCTTACTTGAAGACGTTCCAAGGTCCTCCTCATGGTATTCAAGTTGAACGCGACAAGTTGAACAAGTATGGTCGTCCTTTGTTGGGTTGTACCATCAAGCCCAAATTGGGTTTGTCTGCGAAGAACTATGGACGTGCTGTATACGAATGTTTGCGTGGTGGTTTGGACTTTACAAAAGACGACGAAAACATTAACTCTGCACCATTCCAAAGATGGCGTGATCGCTTCCTATTTGTAGCAGAAGCAATCCACAAAGCACAAGCAGAAACCGGTGAAATCAAGGGTCACTACCTAAATGTAACTGCACCCACCTGCGAACAAATGCTGCAACGGGCTGAGTACGCTAAAGAACTCAATATGCCCATCATCATGCATGACTACCTGACTGCAGGTTTCACTGCTAACACAACCTTGGCTCATTGGTGTCGTAATAATGGTCTATTACTACACATCCACCGTGCTATGCACGCGGTTATTGACCGTCAAAAGAACCACGGTATTCACTTCCGTGTATTAGCTAAAACCTTACGTATGTCTGGTGGAGACCACATTCACACCGGTACAGTTGTTGGTAAGTTGGAAGGCGAACGCGGCATTACAATGGGCTTCGTTGACCTACTACGTGAAAACTACGTTGAACAAGACAAGTCTCGTGGTATCTACTTCACCCAAGATTGGGCTTCTATGCCTGGTGTAATGGCAGTTGCTTCCGGTGGTATCCACGTATGGCACATGCCCGCACTCGTAGAAATCTTTGGTGATGACTCCGTACTACAGTTTGGTGGTGGTACACTTGGTCACCCATGGGGTAACGCTCCTGGTGCAACCGCTAACCGTGTAGCTCTAGAAGCTTGTATCCAAGCTCGTAACGAAGGACGTAACTTAGCTCGTGAAGGTAACGATGTTATCCGCGAAGCTGCTAAGTGGTCTCCTGAACTGGCCGTTGCTTGTGAATTGTGGAAAGAAATCAAGTTCGAGTTTGAAGCAATGGATACCGTCTGATAATTTAGGATTTGGGATTTTGGACTATTGGATGAATTTAAAATCCAAAATCTAAAATCTAAAATCAATGGGGCTGGGGTCAAGCATGAATCTAAAGCAAATTGCGAAAGACACAGCTAAAACTCTCCAAAGTTATCTGACTTATCAGGCACTTATGATTGTTTTGGCACAGCTAGGCGAAACAAATCCTCCATTAGCATATTGGTTGCAAAACTTTTCTGCTGGAAAGATTCAAGACGGAGAAGCATATATTGAGGAACTGTTTCGGGAAAAGTCAGATTTGGCTCTGCGGATTATGACAGTCAGGGAACACATCGCTGTAGAAGTGACAGATTTCTTACCAGAAATGGTGCGTACTGGCATTCAGCAAGGTAACATGGAACAGCGTCGCCAGCATCTCGAACGCATAACGCAATTAAATTTATCAAATCCCGCCCCAAAAACTGAACAGCAGACAATTTTAGATCCTGATTTGGATAATTTATCCAGTTAGGATAGGCGCAAGCCCTAAAAACCAAGCAGTACAAAATATCTCCCAATTATCAACAGCTATGCAAACCTTACCAAAAGAGCGCCGTTACGAAACCCTATCTTATCTTCCTCCCCTATCTGATGCGCAAATTGCCAAGCAAGTTCAGTACATTCTGAACCAAGGCTACATACCAGCAGTTGAGTTCAACGAAACTTCTGAACCTACTGAATTATTCTGGACAATGTGGAAGCTACCTTTATTTAGTGCTAAAACAACTCAAGAAGTATTAGGTGAAGTTCAATCTTGCCGTTCTCAGTATGCTAACTGCTATGTTCGTGTTGTTGGTTTTGACAACATCAAACAGTGCCAAGTTCTCAGTTTTATCGTTCACAAACCCAGCAGATACTAAAATCTGATTTGGTTTAAATAATTTATTTATTTTCTGGAGAGGTAGAGTTTTCTATCTCTCTTTTTTGGATACAGAGGAATAAGGAGGTATGGATAGTTGATTAAATAACCTGTAACTCTACTCTGGTTTAGGGGTGTAATTCCATTGGGGGAAGAATTCATCAACAACAATCTTCATATTTGATTTGAATTCAAGAGCCTAAGAAGTAAGGAGGTCATGCAAAAGCATGACCTGAAATGCGAGAATAGCATAAATACAGTTGAATACCTGAGTGGACTTGCTGGGTGAAACTCAGGCTAATTATAATTTTTATCTTTAAGAGCTATCAAAGATATATAGTAATTGGGCTGAGGCAAAAATAACTATCCAGTAAAAAAAGGTTAAGAAACTCATAAAGCTTGCTTTTTTAACTATTACCTTCTGTTTCCTGCCACTAATATAGGTAATACCATTTCACCTTCAACAATCTTAATTAAATGAATACTAATAAGTAGCTGGGCGGAAAAATCTATAACTATGTCATAGTGAATGCGGCAAAGGGGAACTAAGCAACTGCAAACGTTTCAAGTAATTTATATCTTTTTACATAGTTATATTTATTTGTTTCTACTTACTTATCTCACCTATAGGTTATCATATTTTAAGCCCAGATATTATTGCAAATAATTTGCATAATGGGGAGAAACTATTCTAGAACATCAATAATCTATCAGTTCAATTGAGCATTAGATCCAATGAAAATGTTTTCCATCCTGGGTTTGAGTAGTGATGGGGAATTTTGACAAAAATCAACAGTAATAAATCGTACTGTCACAGTAAGGCCAATACATTTTTGTATAAATTATTCCAGATAACTTCACTTACAAAGATGTATAATTAGCCCGTCTCCTCTATAAAAATCACATTTTGAGTAATAGCCTGCTTTACTGTTTCTTTTACCTTGATAAGGGGCATATGTGGCAACAAAAAAAAAAGACAGTGTAATCGTTAATCTCTTATTATCTCTAGCCCTAGCTACCAGTGGAGTGGTAGCCAACTTATTTATATTAGCAGCTACACAGCCAGAGTCGAAATTTGATGTTACTATTTTCCCCCTGCCGCAAATAGTGGAGGATAGAACCAAAGTGCAGATTGATGGTTCTAGAAGTTTGCTTATGATTAACCAAAGTTTGAAAGATACATTTGAGAACCAATTGTCTGGTACACAGATAGAAGTGGGGGTGAATGGTGCTGATGCTGATACTGCATTCAAGCCTTTACTAGAAGATAAAATTGATATAGCTGCGATCACAGGAGACCTAACTCCAGCAGAAAAAGCTCAAGGTCTAGAACAAGTCCATTTGCACCGAGAAAAAATAGCCATAATCCTCTGTGTAAATAATTTCTTTCAAGGAAGCTTGAATACTGGAAAATTTCCTAAAATTCCTCGATGTGAAATTAAGGATTGGTCAGAAATAGGAGGTCAATCTGCTAAAATCGGGCTTATTGATCGACCTTCAATAAGCGATACTCGTAATGCCTTTCATGATTATTCAGTTTTTCAAAGCGTTGAGTTTTCTACAGGAATGAATGCGACTCCAATAGCTGAAGATAAAACTGCCCAAATCATCCAACAATTAGGTATATATGACATTACCTATGTTCTAGCTCATCAAGTATCAAGGCTACCATATGTACGAGTTCTGAAAATCAAGGGAGTTACACTAAATAATTCTCAAGATCCATTTTCTCAGCCCTTGGTTTACCTTTACAAGCAAAATCCCAAGCCAGGAGTAGCTCGTTCTCTAACTTTTACCCTTGCAGCTGTAGGAAAAAAATCCCTAGAAGCGTCTAGAGAAGCTGAAGCCTCTGTGATCGCAGCCAGCTCTTTACAGAGTGTAAATCCAGAAACTCCAACAAGTTCCACATCAAAACCTCAACTCCTACCAACTGGTGCAGCATCTGAAAATCCCACTATAATTACCACTTCACAATCAGAAACTCCACCCAATGCTCTTGGTTCTGGTAACGAACAACAGTTTGTGAATCCTCTGGAAAATAATCCGCTTGAGGATAAGAACATCCTACTCTTAATAGTGGTTTTATCCCTATTGCCAATTTTTGGTTTAGCTGGGTTTTTAACTTGGTGGTTCAAGAGAAAACTGCAATCCGTAGATGAAAAAATATATAACTCAGAAAAATCAGCCTCGAGGACATTTACTACAGAAATAATATCAATCACACCAGAGGATTACAGCATTCTTCCCTATATTGAAAATGGCAGCCGCACTAACGGAACATCAGACTTAAAAAATCTAACTACAACTCCAACGCGACCCGACAAAGAATATCTTAACCTTACTCAAGAAGATAACTTAATAGGTAATTTAGCAAGAGCAACTGTCACAGGAACAAATACCAGAGTAGATAATACACATGATTTTGACATTAATACTGAAAAAATAGCTCTTGATTGTGGTGAAGTAGTATGGGATACAGAAGCACCAGTGGCTGTTGTTAATACACCTTACCTATCAGTACCCAATATTTTAGGAATTACATTTGATGTAGAACTGCTAACTGACGAATTAACTACTTCACTATCAGAATTACTAGATAACCCAGCAGCGTCATTTCATAAGGAGATTACCACTCCACTATCAGAATTACTAGATTACTCAGCAGCACCATCTCATCAAGATAGTATCACTTCACCCTTAGAAGTAATAGGTTGTCCAGCAATTTCATCGGATGCTGACTCTAGCACTTCACTCTCAGAATTACTCGGTATGGCAGTAACTTCTCTGGATACTGAGTCCAGTAATACTCCACTAGAATCACGTTCTGTATCCAGAGAACAGCCTATTACGTCCCTATCAGGATTATTAGGCTTACCACCGAAAACATTAGATTTAGATATAGAACTGAGCAAAGATAAAACAACAAGTTCACTACCTGAACTATCAGATGAGTTAGGAGAATTATTCAACAAATTAGCAGAGGCTGAACTCAAAACAGATCTGACACCAGAAGAATTTTCTTCACACTTGTCTATTTCATCAAATTTCTCACAAGACACTATTGACTATGCAATCTTGAAAACAGATGCAAAGACAGAAGTTTCATCAGAGTTACAAACACGAACTGATATCACAGAATTTGCCAGTTTGTTAGACATAGACACAGATAGCAGCATTGTCTTCACACCCTGCACACCTAAGTGGGCTTATATTTCTTGGTATGTTTCAGAAACTCACAAGGAAGCACTGCGAAAAAAAGGAGGTCGTCTTTTAGCAGTGAGACTTTATGATGCTACTGATATTGATCTGAGTTATCAAACACCCCAACTAGTTCAGCAGTATGAATGTGAGCAGGCAACTTGCGGTCGCTATATAGATATTCCCACCAGCAATCGTGACTACATAACTGAAATTGGCTATGCAACAGATAATAATAGTTGGTTAGGTATAGCTCGTTCAGGTACTATTCGGATCTTCAATTGTCCTAGTGAAGATTTCTGGTTTGTCATAGATACAGAACTGGTGATTCATGGATCTACCGAACCAGGAGCAAAAGTGACTATTGATGGTCATGAAATTAAAATTCAATCTGATGGAACCTTCAATTTCCATGTTCCCTTCTCCAATAGTTTACTTCAATGTCTTATGACAGCAACTGCTGCTAGTGGAGAACAAACTATCACCATCCTCAAGAAATTTTTGCAGGAAAATCCAGGAAATTAAAATTAAGGAGTGATTATTTTTACCGCTAATCACTCCCATGAATTTTGGGATTTTAGATTTTATGTTATACAAGACTTAATTTGGGATCATTCTCATACTCAAATCCAACCACCTACACTGAGTAATCGGCGCACTACTAGAAATATAATCAACTCCAGTTTCTGCCATACTACGAATGGTCTCTAAACTGACATTCCCCGAAGCTTCAATTTTCACCCGGCTATCTACCTGACGAATCAGCCGCACTGCCTCAGCCATCATATCCACATTCATATTATCCAGCATAATAATGTCAGCTTGATACTCTAATGCCGAGTGCACCTGTTCCAAACTTTCCGTCTCCACCTCAATGCTCAAAGGATAGGGGATCCGGGAACGAATCTGTGTGATCGCTTCACCAATATCCCCAGCCACTACAATATGATTATCCTTAATCATCACTGCATCATCTAAACCCATTCGGTGATTAATCCCACCACCGACAACAGTAGCGTACTTTTCCAAAAGTCTCAGACCTGGTGTCGTTTTTCGTGTATCTACAAACCTTGCTGGTAAATCTGCTATTTTGTCCACATATATATTAGTCAGCGTTGCAATTCCACTCAGCCGCATCACCAAATTTAATGCCACCCTTTCCCCCATTAACAGCGCATCCAGTGAACCATTAATTTTTGCCACCACCTGTCCTGGTTCACACTTTGCACCTTCAGAGGAAACAGCAACAAAGCTAACTTGATCATTCAACAACTGAAACACCCTAGCCGCAATCGGTAAACCGGCAATTATCCCAGATGCTTTTGCTATCCATTGAGCTTTTCCTATGGTTGCATTGTGGCATAAAAGAGATTGGGTAGTGTGATCGCCTCTACCAATATCTTCTACCAACCAACTCTGCAACAATTGATCCAGCACCAAAAACGGTGGTATTACAGCCACTGAACGTTTCATCTGATTTATTACCTCTAGAATTGAGTTCAAATTCTTCCATGTCTACTCAACCTTATCAACTATTGATTCATGTCTTGCGATCACATTTTGTTCATCGGCTTCTATATGAGAAGTTTCCCCAGGTAGATGATCCGGATACCTTGTGTCCCCATAACATTAGGAACTTACTGGAGTAAGCTGACCACCACTATGATTATTAATTCCTTAAATGGTACAAAACCCTAGATTTATCTGTGGTATCAATCCAAAATGGGATGACCACCAGTATTAAACCCCCACATCCTAGAAAAATAATGCATCCCAGCTCATAAATCCACTTTTGGTCTCCATATCTAGTATTCTTAGCACACAAAACCCTTGTTATATAAGAGTTTAAAGGTATATTGAAAAATAGGGAAAAAAAGTTAGTGAAAGTAGTTGACATTAAAAGATAGGTTCGATATATTGAATAAGTGCCAAAGAGAGAGCGGCAAAGAGCCGACTCGGAATGGGACTACCGAACCTTGAAAAGGTTATAGTTTGAAAGCCAGTATACAACAAGAGATAGCGTCATTAAAGAAAATAACCTGACTGTGGTTGTAAAAATTGGTCAAGAGAGCTAAAAAGCAAACTTAACAAAACGGAGAGTTTGATCCTGGCTCAGGATGAACGCTGGCGGTATGCTTAACACATGCAAGTCGAACGAAGTTCTTAGGAACTTAGTGGCGGACGGGTGAGTAACGCGTGAGAATTTGGCTTCAGGTCGGGGACAACCACTGGAAACGGTGGCTAATACCGGATATGCCGAGAGGTGAAAGATTTATTGCCTGAAGATAAGCTCGCGTCTGATTAGCTAGTTGGTGGGGTAAGGGCCTACCAAGGCAATGATCAGTAGCTGGTCTGAGAGGATGATCAGCCACACTGGGACTGAGACACGGCCC